>Ga0315915_1001288_pt1 | contig 29986 bp, 13 predicted proteins | sample MpolbnodulesMG_FD_207738 | JGI IMG/M metagenome (GOLD analysis project Ga0315915, IMG submission 207738) | Medicago polymorpha root nodule microbial communities from Los Angeles, California, United States - branched nodules | ecosystem: Host-associated > Plants > Roots > Nodule | place: USA... | reverse complement strand
TGAGGAAAGATTGACTCGTAATTTTGGTGGAGCAAAGATTGACTCGTAATTTTGGTGATGTCTCAAACTCTGTTTATGGGAATATTTAAGATTAGATGATTCTATTTTCATTTACATACCAAAATAGTTATTCTATTTTCTTGTTCTTATTTTAAGTGAATCATATAGATGATGTCAGGGTTTTGAATTGCAATAAAATTTTCTGAGATTTCATTATTAAATGGTGACTTTTTTGTCATATATTAATTAATTTTATATTTATTTTTTATGGATGAATTATTTTTCCCGCACTGTGGATATGTTACTTTTACTTTTGATGTGACTAAACGAAATAAGTCGCCATTTTATTTATTTTAATTTACTTTTTGAATAATCAACTTTAAGCAAACCTGATTATTTCCTAACCCTAATTATTTAGAGTTAGAGTTGTAACTGATTAGGCTTGATGAGTGATTCACTGTTTTGAGATTGAAGCATATTAGAATGTCCCTTTTATCTCCTAACCTCTCAAGATGAGTGATTCTTTCTCTTAGTGATATTAACGTTTTTACTTTGCTTCTGTTGGATGGAGGATCTGTAATGTTGCTTACTTTCATGTTTGGTGAATTGATATATTTGAGAATTGAAACATGATTTTGGCAGGACCAAGGAGAAAATATGTTATGAAACTTTTGTTTTTAAATGCTATTCCTTGAGAAGTTCTTGTGCGTTTATGTTTGGTTAGTTGGTTTAGGATTAGTCATAAGATTGTTTTCATGGAATCAATTTCACTAGCTTTGGATGGTTCTTCTCTAGCATTGCCTTGTAAAGCATATACCTATCTAGATGCTAGAAAGCTCTTTGATGGTAGGTAATGCAATTTTTGTGTCGTGATCTTCTGTATTGACAAACAAAACTTTTCCTGTATTTTCTTACATATTGTCTTTCGTCCAAGAAACACTTTGGGTTCATCTAACAGAAAATTTAATTGCATAATCAGTCTCTTTGATACAGTATAGACATAGAGTTAAAGGGCAAAGGGCAACCTGGTGCAATAAAGCTCCCTCATACGCAGGGTCCGGGAAGGGGTCTCACCATTATTGGTGTACTGTACGCAGTCTTACCCTGTTTTTTTTTACACAAGAGGCTGTTTTCAGGACTTGAACCCGTGACTTTTCAGTCACATTACAACAACTTTACCAGTTGCATGAATTTTTCAGTTGTTTTCTGGTGGGTATAAAGTAAAATGAATGAAATGTAAATGCTGAAAACTAACGAAAAATATTTTCTTTACATCTCTTTCCAGTTGTTTCATGGACATCTCTTTAGTGATTGATTATAACCTATAGTCAAAGTGTTCCACCTCATACTCACCCACGAAACTTAAGGTGGACAATGTAATTTAATCTTGTCTTAGGGGAAGGTCAGGGAAATGTAATTCTCTCTAATATGTTTTGTAAAAGAAGTGAGGGGGTGTCTATTTTAACATAAGATATGAGAGTGGTGTAATTTAAACATTTTTTAAGGGGGAGAAGTGTAATTAGACGACTCTAGTCAAGTATGATGCAACCCTTGAATAGTATAAAGTGAAAACGAGTTAATATATCTATAGATTTTGTGATAGGGTTGCCTCAAATCTCAACATGTTATTGATTTGTGTTGTTGTAAATAGATTTCATCTCTATTATTGTATATAACGTTTTCCAATATAATGCTTGACTAAGATCTTAGACTTACCTTAGATTTTGGAATAATTTGCACCAAGTGTTAAGAATAACATGAGATTTAGTTCAACCTATCACTCAAAATCGATGTTCAACAAAATTGATCGTTCATTCATTAGAGAAGCTTTTGAGGACTTGAATGTTGAAGCAAACTAAAACTAGGATACATATTTATATATCCCAAAGTGAAACGAGATAATATACCTATAGACTTTGTGATAGGGTTGTCTCAAGTTCCAACCAATTATGATTTATTTGGTTTGTTACGAATAAATTGACTAAATTTGATCATTTTATCTCTATCAGTACGTACCACGTATTCTAGTACAATGTTTGAACAAGATCTTAGAATTTAATGTCAAATTCCATGATCAACAAAAATGACCATTCGCTCGTTAGAGGACCTTTTGAAGACTTAATGTTTGAGCAAGTTGGGATCATCTCTATCTCGTATATAGTTTACGTATAATACGACATTTGTCCGTAAATATATGATATTGTTGACTAAATAACGAGAATTAAGACAATTGTTATTAATATTGAATTTGGCTGACAATTAATATCGTTTTACAATTTTATTCTTGAAGAGAGATATAGTATTCATTATAGGATTCATCAGTGGCAGAGCCGCGTATACCTCTATGTGGGCTTGTTCCCCCACTATGTTAATAGCTTCATGCATATTACATATATACACACTAATATGTATATTATTTATTTATAGGAAATCTTAACTAGTGCTCTGGATACTAGTTTAAAAATTATAAAAGAAAATATTTTTTTAGAAATGGTATATTTTTCTTTTTGAAACTTGAAAAAGTATTCCTTTTAATGCTAATTTTTTCTTTTCTTTCCATTTTTAATTGTTTAACTAGTGTCTCGACGAAATTGGTTAGCATGATCATTTATTTATTTATTTACTCAAAAAAAGTTTATCAACCTTCCATACAAATATTATGAAACCTATTAAACAAAAATGTGCTCTGCACATCTTCTTTTATATTGGTTTCATTTTCCTTAATAATTAATATACGATAATAATTTAATTATAAATTATGGAAAAACTTAAGAGGTTTTGAATCAAAAGTGGTTATCAATCTTTCTATTGAAATTACAAAAACAAACTTTATTTTTTATTAGTCATTTTGATTTTTAAATGTGTCTTTAGTTAATTAATTTAATATTTAAATATTCTTTTGACTAATCAATTTGGTCTATACAATGTATAGCAAAAGAAACATTTGAATACATATTCATAGTTTTGATAAATTTTAAAATTTAAATGTGTCTTTAGTTAATTAATTTAATATTTAAATATTCTTTTGACTAATCAATTTGGTCTATACAATGTATAACAAAAGAAACATTTGAAGACATATTCATAGTTTTGATAAATTTTAAATATTTTAGTGAAAAACAAATCACACATTTAAAGACCAAAATGACCACTCCAAATCGGTATCAACCTCTAAATTAGTACTGTACATTGACGTCTAAATTGTTTAAGATGATCCTGCTACAAAATTAGAATAGGGTTTCCAAATTATTTAAGATGACTCTGCTACAAATTTTTTTTTTTTTATATATATATATATATATATTGCCCCCACTGTTCAAAATTTATGGCTCCGCTACTGGGATCCATTACAATATTTATTGTAATTGCAGATGCGTTACCAACATAGTGTGACACAAGTGACAAATACTTGAGTCCCTTAACCATTTAGTTCAGAGTTCGATCCATGATTGGTGTGTATGGAGAAAGATTTGTTGGAAGATGTCAACCCCTTAAAATCTCAACTTGAGGATTAGTCTATGCAGTTGCACATGAAGTATTTGAGTTTGGCTTACAATAAAAATAAATTGAAATATCTTGGTAAAGAAATAATTAACGATATCTCTACGTGCAAATTCGAAGACTACTCTCTCGAGTTTTGTGTAACCCAAATGAACGATATTTTAAGAGTTTTAATGTTGTCGCATCTCAATATAGGTGAAAAAAATGAAAGATATATGAAAGGGAAAAATATTGTCGGACGTAGTAATAACTTTCATTAGAATGTCACCTTCTGAAATTGTTTATGAATTAGATTAGATATAGAAGTAGAACACATGCATTTCTATCGATTTCTTATTTGATTCAGTGAATTAATTTATTGCAACTAAACTCATTGATGATCTCTTTGAAGTAGTTGTAAATCAATGTAAGTAGTTGTCTTTCAATGTTAGTGGTCACCACATAGTACAAGAATCTTAATTTGTTTATCAAGATGTACCCAATATGAGCTTGTGTAAAAGCTTATACGTTTTGGTTAAGACGTACCTTCAAGTATTATGACTAGTGACTTGTTAACAAAACAAAGTTTTTTTTTTTGACATAAAAGCAAAACAAAGTTAAAATTCCCAATGAAAATTGTATTAAAAACAGGTTCACTTGTGGGGAAACTCATGTCGATCTTAAGAAGGGAAAAAAAAGCACGACAGCTAGTACTATACTTTTTACACATTCTCAACCTGATTTAAAACATTTTTGTTTTTATTGCATGGATCCTGAATTATTGTTTTGATTATACGTAGATTTGTAGGGGACAGGGGATTCCAATTTTAATTGAAAGTGATATGTGTGCCCAATTCATCAAGTAGTGGAGCCCATATTCTTTTGTTAAGCTACACACGTCTCAAAGTGCAGTATTGCATGGTTGTTGGAGTTCTGACTTTATAGACCTTTTTATTTATAAATGCTTAAAATGCTTAATAATACTACATAAAATGCTTGAGAATAATATCTTTCCAAAAAACTCAAAGAAAATCTGGTAAATTTGTCCACAAGGCTAAGACGAACTCATGGCGTCATTTATCGCTAAAGCACAAATTTAGATCTTGTTCCGTATTAGGCTGATGCCCAATACAGAACAAACTTCACATATAAAAGTATACATCCAGATCATATATTATCGGTCAATACAAATGTACTTTCCAATCACGACGATTCATAAATTATGTCGAAAACCTCTCAACGACCTCACTAACCTCAATAAAATTGGCCCCATTAATTTTAAAAGGACTTTTGCACAAGAAAAAGGTACACATTCTATTCAAATAAACTTTGATCTCTACTCAATAAAATACTAACTTGTGCACTCTCAAGCACATTACCCCCTTTATGTACCTTTTGTCACCCTTCTCTTCATACTCTTCAACTCCGAATTATATCTAAAACTTTTTTTTTTTTTTATATATATAATTAAGATCAAAGTTTTTATTGGCAAAATTTAAGACCAATATTTTATGGGTGAAACCATGTATCCCCAATCAAGAGTAGCGACTTACTTTTCATGATATATTAATTTAAATCATTGATATTTTTTAACGAATGTTCTTTCTTACACCCTTTTTCTTTTGATAGAATTCTTTCATATAATAGAATTCTTCCATACACACTAACAAAGAAGATATAGATCACATGCAAAGATTGTGTGATATAACATGTTGCATAACCATCAAAATGAGAGCAACCTTTCTCATAATTCAACCACTTTACGCTAAAGCACCGTCTCAGAGAATCTCATATTTTGACATATGATCATCGAAAAAACTATATATTTAAGAGATTCGATTATTTTTCTCCATCTTACCATATAATCTTTTTAAGAGACTCGATTATTTGTCCATCTTACCATATAATCTTAATAAATGAGATTAAACCTTTTTAAGAGACTCGATTATTCATATATTTAATTACAATGATTTTATTTCACCGTATCTGGAATTTTTATTTTCTCCAATTTGATTGATATTGTCCCAACTTAGGAGAATCCATAACTGTCACAAGGAATCAAAAGGATCATAATATTCCTTATATGTTATTATCATAACTTGTAAAAAAACAAAATAGCAGCGTACTCTCATTCAGTTGAGTTATTATGAAAATAGAAAGCATATATTAATAGGTGAGTATTAATTGAACAAGAATAAAATAGTTTTTTTTTTTGGTGCAGAATGGTTTCGTTTTCTTTTTTTGGGTAAAAAATTCTAGCGCATAGAAAAACGGAGAGTTTTTTTGGATGATCCAATTATTACATTGTACGAACATTTCTTACATAAATTTTACTAGCATGAATGATTTGTTTTTTTTCAAAGAGCATGAATGAATTAATTTAAAAGTACATATAATAAAGAGTTTGGATCCAATTGACACCAGGTGTAAGTCTAATGACCTGCACCAAATCTCAACCGTTAAATTAAATTAATCTAATGGGTTAAAGGAAATCAAAAGCGAGACTCATGTGATTGCGCCTCTCACTTCGTTCTCTTCTAGCAAAGTTTAGTCAAATTGCAGATTTCAAGCTATTGGTTATGCAGATCTATGTAACCTTACCACTTAAGTCGTCAATTTCCACTGATTGTTTAATTCCATCTCATTGATTAAAGGGCATATAAACCAGAAATTAATTTAATTTGAGTCCAATATTATATGCTTCAAAAGCTCATGTTGTGTCTAATGGCAACGCTTTGGATAAAGAAGGACTACAAGAAACAACAAAATTGAATCGATGATTACGGTCCATTTTGTTAAGGTTAGACATGAAACGGGTTTTGTCTAATTTATGCTTTACAAGAATAATTGATTCGAAAATTATTGAACTCTGCAATTTGATGAAGCTTGCAGGAAGAGAATGTAGGAGGCGCTATCACATGTGCCTCACTTTTTGTTTCCTTTAATTTGAGGTATGGAAACCATTAGATTAATTTAATTTAACGGTTGAGATTTGGTGTAAGTCATTAGACTTACATCTGGTGTCAACGGATCCTAACTCTATAATAAATACATACTTTTTTTTTGAGAGGATAATAAATACTATATGACAGATGCTACTCACACCCCAAAAAACACAAGTTACAACCCATATTTACTAATATACCCTTTAACTAAAATAAAAATTTCAAATTAATCTAAAATCCTTTCATCCATCGCTTAATCACTGAAACCTGGAAATGTAAATCTAATTCACGTATTCCTCCTTCCAAACACTCACACCGTGTTTTTGAAACTTCCAAACCTAATTCACGTATCGCTCTTTCTCAAACCTGCCTACACAGAGTCTCTCTGAAATCAACTGTCTTGGCTAATCCGTAAACTTAATTTACAGTAACCTCTTTAATTGTACATACATAAACTAAATTTACACTAACCTCTGTAAACTGAAATTACACTAACCCTCTTATATACATACGTAAACTTAATTTACATTAACATAAATTGAACATAAGTAAACTGAATTCACACTAACCTCTTATATACATACGTAAACTTAATTTACATTAACCTAAATTAAACATACGTAGATTGAATTTACATTAACGTAGATTGAACATACGCAAACTAAATTTACACTAACCTCTCTGTAAACTGGAATTACACTAACCCTCTTATATAAATATGTAAACTTAATTTACATTAACCTAAATTGAACATAATTTACATTAACCTAAATTGAACATTAACGTAGATTGAATTTACACTAACGTAGATTGAACATACGTAAATTAAATTTACACTGACCTCTGTAAACTGAAATTACACTAACCCTCTTATATAAATACGTAAACTTAATTTACATTAACCTAAATTGAACATAAGTAAACCGAGTTTACATTAACCTAAATTGAACATAATTTACATTAACCTACACTAACATCTCATATAGATACGTAACTTAATTTACACTAACCTCTCACTAAGTGAAATCAAATTGCGGTTAACACATGCATATCTCATACCAAAACAAACAATAAACAAATTGAAACTCTTAAAAAATGAAATTCATGAAATTTATGAATAGAGTACAGATCAATGACAAAGATGTTGATTCAGATCTTGGTTGCACATCTATGGTGATTTGTGGATGAAATGGGGTGAGGGTTCAGAATGATCATAAAAGATGAGTTTTTTAGAAATTTACATGAAAAGAGCAATTTTGATATTATTGTAAAATTTTAAATAAATTTAGGTGTAACTAGAATTATATGGGATGACTAGCAAGAGTCATACTACATACATATATCATTTTTTTTTTGGTGTGAACATATATTTTTTACTTTGAATAATGGTGTGAACATATTTATTAGATAACGTATTTGTAAAAAAAAATCACACTGATAAAGCAGTGAATGGAAGGTTTTTTTTTTTTTTTATTATAAGGAGGGTCGAAGCTCGCCAGTGAACTAAAATTTACTCATTTAATGTTTAGTTTTTCTAATAAGGTGTTTTTTTTTTTTACCAACCCTCATGTTTTTAGGAGAAAGAAATCTTGATATTTCGGTTATAAAATATGTATAGCATTAAAAAATTGTTATACCAATGAATTAAACTCGGATCATGGGCGGTTTTAAGGTTCGGTTAGCCCGGGCAGTCGCCCGGCTCTGACCCAAATTTTTTGCAATTTTTATGTAAATCTCTATGAGTTTATTGTATAAACTCCTATAAATTGGACAATTTCTTTAAATTTTTTGCTTGTAAATTCTTATGTAAACCCCTATAAATGTGTTGCAAATTTTTTTTGTCGAGACTTTACAATAATCCTGGCTCCGTCCCTGACTCGGATTGTTCAAATGATTTGTTTTTTTTTAACTTATTGACCACTTAAACTTAAAAGTATTAAAAAAATAATTTTTAAATAAGGAGATAAGTTGTTAAATAGAATATTAAAAAGTAATAATAACAGTATATAATTTCTGATTTGTTGTTTTTTCAAAAATCATACCTAAAATTCTAAAACATTTGATTTGATTAAAAAAATGAAAAAGAAGGGGTCTGACATTAATTCACATTTGATTTTTTCTTTAAATGCCATATCCTAATTTCACTAATTAACTAAGAATATACTTCAGAATATTCAATTAAATTTAATGAATCTCATCGAAGAAATCCAGCTTAATACTATTAATTTCATAAAAGAGAAGATATTACAGTGATATTTTTTCAATGAGAAAAAAATATAGAAAAATGTGTCGGTCTACCTGAGTTTAAGTAACCAAAGTATATAGTTAAAATAAACCATAGTATAAGGTCAGAAGCATTGATGCAGACCGCTCGCTCGTGAAACAGAATCGTCGGTGACTCATTCTTGACTCGTTCGAGTTTATTTTTTATAAATAATAAATAAATAAATTTACCAGCAACAACATTTCAACAACAAACAAACACTAATCACACAAAGAAAACAAACGCGATTATTTCTTTCTTTCTTTCTTCCCCCAATGCCATATAACTAACTGCATTTCCAAACGCAAAACGCAGAATAAGCGATTTTATATTGAAACTTATTTTCCATAATCGCGTTTCTCAATTCACTTATGGCTGATTCAACACCTACCGATTCCGTGTCGGTGGATATAGATTCTATCTCTCCTTCACCTAAGGCATTTTTCGTTCTATCTACCTGCATTCTTCATATTCATCGTTTTCTTTTATTCTTTTCTATTATTTCTATTATTATCGTATTTTACTTTTTTTTTTATTTGTTAATTTATTTATTTTGGATTTTAACCGTTTTCTGCTTGATTTTTTTATTTTTTTATTTTTTTTTATTGTGATATTGTTCATGTTGTTTTGGTTCTATGAGTTTTATGATTGTTGATATGATATTTGAGAATGAATGAAGCTTGATGCAAATGATTTGGAATGACGTGAATGAACTTATGATTCTACATTTTGTTGATTTTTAACGGTTACTTGATTTGGATATAGATATAGCTATAGCTACTAGTTTAGTATTGGATATGAGTTAGTTAAGAGTTTTTTAAAGTTTTGAAGATTTAGTGATGATGTTTGAGTTTATGTTATCTTGCTTTTGGATGAATTCTAGAGGTGGATTTTGTTTGTAAACTTTGTGATAGATAATAGTGTGGCAATACAAGGTCTTAAATGGTGATCTATGTGTTAACGGTCGCAGTTGTAAAACGATTATTGATAGAGCAAAGAATCGTGGTTAAATGATAGTAGCTGTGTTGCGGCGACAATGACATCGAAAATCTTGGTGTTGTTGTGGCCTAGAATGTGGTCACAAACCTTTTATTAAAACCCTATACCCTAGTATAATTTTCTTTGCTAAAAAGTACCTCTTCAGAAGAGTGCTTATTGGGATTACAGCGAACGGCGGTTGCTGGCAGCTGCATTGTGGCTGCAAAGGCATTAAAAAAACATGGTGTCGTAGCCTAGAACTAGAACATGCTCACAAACCTTTTATTTTAAACCCTAGTCCCAAGTAAAATAATTTTCATTTAAAATGGTACCTCTTGAAATGCTATACCTTTATCGCCGTTTTAAATGGTTTGAACCTTCATGTTATGAAATGCTTCTGTACATGTGATTTCCATTTCGTGTGTTGAAGGAACCCTCAAAACATTTTTTGCATTTTGTTGCAGATGCAAAATGCGCAGACATGATTTAGGGTTTCCACGTTTTAGGTTTTCTTCAACGTCCGATTTTTTTTGGTTTCCTTTGAACTTTTGTGATGAAGCTTGAGTGGAGCTTCAAACATGATTTTCTTCATTGCCAACATAAATTTGAGATGCTATAAAACATTTATTGCTCATGACCGATTCATTCGTTTTTCGTTTAATATCTTTTGTTATTAAATGTGATGGTACAATCCGTAGCAAGTTATTGTCGGATTTGGTTAACTTGATATGTTGTTACTGATTGATATGCTACTGATATGTATCTGCAGGAGCATATTATCAGAACATGTCATGGTTCTGTCTCTGTTGCTGTGTATGGGGACCAGGACAAACCAGCTCTAATCACCTATCCTGATTTGGGTTTAAATTGTAAGTAGAATGGGTTCTGCGTTTTATGTATAACCCTTGACTTTTTCCGTTATTTTTTACTACAGGGCTTTGCATATATCTCTTGATTTTTTTTCTTACTTTTTATATTAGAGGGTTGTGGAAATTATACCCCAGTACATTTGGTTTTGACAAATATGCAGCAATCTTCATAAGAAACGGTTCCTCTTTTTCTTTTTTTTGAAAGAAATGAAACGGTCCCTCTTTTATCACATAAAATATACGTTTCGTTTCCTCATTAAAGTATTTCTTTTTTTTACCCATCAAGATTTGCTTTTAAAATGTTTTATACAAAGAAAATCAATTCTAAATGTCATTTCGTGGATTTTATTGGAAATGTTTACTTTCTTGACATTATTTATTTTATTTATAACTGACAGTCTAATTTTTTCTTTTCATGGACGCGATATTGCGGTTTCATCAGACGTCTCCTGCTTTCAGGGGTTATTATTTTGTCCAGAAGCATATTACTTGCTGCTCCACAATTTTTGCATATATCACATTAGTCCACCTGGGCATGAGGTCTGTAGCTTTATATCTTTAAACTTTACTACGATATTGCTTGATTGATGTGTCCTTACTGTTATGAATATCTATATTGTTGAATGTTTATAATTTACCTGGTTGCTTATCATCTTCTGCTTTCTTCAAGAGCTATTGCAGTTGGGAGCAGCTGCAATTGATCCAGATTATCCTGTTCTATCTGTAGATGACTTAGCGGATCAAATAGCTGAGGTGCTTAACTTTTTTGGGTGAGTGTGTTCATGTTTAGTCAACAATTGCTTTCCATTTAGTGACACCAAGTAATTGCTTTGAAGCTATCTCTATTTGGCTTTAAATATTGGCAGTTTTGTTTTTTATTTACTATGTTGACAATTTCAAGCTCCTTCTGTAATGGACAGATTGGAAGTGATGGATCAATAACTTGTGTAACTTGATTCTAGCAGATGATTTTTCCTTCCCCACATCATGGGATCTAACCCTGCTGCTCTTCTTTTTTCAGTCTTAATGCAGTTATGTGTATGGGAGTAACTGCCGGGGCTTACATTCTTACCTTATTTGCTGTAAGTTTTCACTGATGCCCTCTTCCCCTCTCTCTCTCTCTAATGACTTTAATTTACTTAACAGATTTTTCTAACTCTTGACAACAGATGAAATATCGACAACGTGTTCTTGGTTTGATACTTGTTTCTCCTCTATGTAAAGAACCATCTTGGTCTGAATGGTTGTACAACAAGGTTCCTTTTCTTTGCCGAAATATCATGTCTCGTAAAAAATCATGTTACTTTTTGCTAAAGAATTTTTGATATTTGCAGGTCATGTCAAATTTACTGTACTTTTATGGCATGTGTGGGGTGGTAAAGGAAATATTGCTGAAGCGGTATTTTAGCAAGGTATATTTACATCCAAAAACATTCCTTGTTCTATTTTCAGTGTTAGGCCGAGTCATTTACTTTTATTTGTGGTGATAGGAAATTCGCGGTGGTACTCAATTTCCGGAGTCAGATATAGTCAAAGCATGCCGAAGGGTTAGTCAACATATTTTATTTTCATACAGGGACTGGGTTTAAGCGGCATTTAACATGGGCCAACGAATAGATTTGCCCACCATGGTCAGATGCTCATATGACCTGCATTATTATCCAATCCCACCCAGTAATTCAGTAATTTATCATTTTGCCCTGAAGTATCAAGAAGACATCATTGTTACCCAAAGCAATTGATATTTTTGGACATTATGGCCAGTTCCTCTTCTGGCAACCGAAAAAGCTAGTCTGCTTGTCTTTAACTCTTCACTGCTTTTTTACGCCTTTCTTCATCCCAATTTTTTCCTTATTAGATGAGCTTCACCTGTCTCTTTAATTTGCATCAACGATGCCTTTATATTAAATAATTGGCAATTTCAGCAACAAATAAACATGACATATATATCACAGTTTCTTATACATTATTAACAATTATTTCAAATGTGCAACAAAGATAACAAAACAATTTAAACCGCAAAACTTAAATCTTCAATGCATGTACGGTGGCTTAATAATTGTGTAGAAAACTTACGTAAAATCTGTTCACTGGTATTATCCAATTGACTTGACCAACATTGTCAAAAATTAATTAATACACGTTACAGATCTCAAACATAATATTTTTTAATCCAAATGTCTCTAGGTTCCATTCAAAAAATAAGCATTCAGATTTCAACTCATTTTACAATTAGGTTGCCCTTCAAAAATCATGTTGGTTGATTCCAAAACTAATATATCAATGGTAGAATGTGCATTTGACTATGTTGGGGAAATCTATTCATCCGATCGTGCTAAATGCCGCCCTGGGTTTTACCTGTTGCTGGTTTTCTTAAGCTGAACACTCCTTGCCTGACTCTCTTTTGATATATTTATTACAGTCTTTGGATGAGAGGCAAAGCTTGAATGTGTGGCGGTTCCTTGAAGCTATTAATGGGTATGATATTTTACTTCCAAGGTTGTGATTTTCATTTCTTTTTGAGGGTGGGGTGTTTCAGGAGTTGTGATGTTGTCATTATCTGCAACATGTTAGTTATTGCTAAGGTTGCAATGTCACTCAGAAATTAATCACATATATACTTGTATGTATGGCTGAAAATCACCTGTTTTGATGCAGAGAGTAAATTGCAACACTTAAATTCAATATGTTTAGGGACAGCAGTGTAATGTACATGTTGCTTAGGGACATATTCCATTTTTATTTAACTTTGTGATGATGGCATATTACAGGAGACCTGACCTAAGTGAAGGATTAAGAAACCTACATTGCCGGTCACTAATTTTTGTTGGGGATATGTCTCCATATCACTCAGAGGCACTCCATATCACTACAAAGTTAGACAGACGATTCAGTGCCTTAGTTGAGGTATGTAAATAGTTCAATTTCTTGTTATTATGTGTTGAGAATGTGTATATATATGAGATCAGAATATCAGAATGGCTTATATTTAATAGCTGTTGTTGTGTAATTACAGGTTCAAGCATGCGGGTCAATGGTAACAGAGGAGCAGCCCCATGCTATGTTAATACCAATGGAGTACTTTCTCATGGGATATGGTCTGTACAGGCCATCCAGGAAGAGTGTCAGCCCAAGAAGTCCCTTGAGTCCATCTTGTATTTCTCCTGAGCTTTTTTCACCTGAGAGTATGGGTTTGAAATTGAAACCTATAAAGACTAGAATTACTGGGGAAATGTAGAAGTAGATGAATAACGATGGTTGGTTGGCAATTTGCTTCCCCGTCCGATCTGTTTACGAAACAAGTTCAATTTTCTATGATTAGAATGGGAAATATGATGAAATAGGGAGTGCCGTATGGTTGTAGATAATGGGATATAAGGAAATAAGAAATCAACAAAAAGGAAAAAAAGGCAAGAGTTTAGAAGAAACGAACAGATAGTAATTCATTTATTTGTAATCATAGATTTTAGTCAATGAGTCTGAAGCATGAAGTTGACAGCTTCAGAATTGTTGGTTTTTTTTTTGTATTTTATTTTGCTAAAGGAAGTTGTGAGTACAATTGTAAAGCAAACGTGGAGGCATAAATAGTCTATCCCCTACTTTGAAAAAGTTGTTGTCGGCAATCGACGTCGTTTTCACTGTCTATATATTTTATTGGCTGTTTTGTCTATGCGATTCAATTGTTTTTACTTTTTGCATTTTATCATTATGGAATTGTTCAAATGTTGCTATCAGTTTTTCACTCCTAAGAGATGGTATCCATAGGTAGAGGGAGGGCATAGTCTCTAAGTCAATCAACTATCTGGTTTGTCTGTTTGTAAATGTGTCAAATTGTGTAACTTGTCGATTTTTTTTTATCATAAGATGATTAATGAAGGAGACAATTGAAGAATAAGGATGAGTCGAAGGACAACCCTTAGTAGTTAGGTACACTACGCTAGCCGAATCAGATTCAAGAGAAATACAAGATTCTTTAGGTCATTTTACATGTATTTTTTCCCCCTAAAATAAAGGAAATTCAATCTATCAAAAACTGCCTATGTTATGTTTCAAATCCTTCTCAATTCTCATGCAAGCATTTTATAAAATAAACTCGAATTCCGTATATCAAATTCAAACTAATTTAATTGGTTAGATTTTTTTTCCGATGTTTACATCCATCAAACCAATGAAATCCTTTTTTTTTTTTTTGAAGAATGAAATCCAAAACTTATTAATTCGGATATCAGTTTCACGTCATTCAAAATAAAAAACTAAAGATTCAAATCAAAACATTATACTTTATTATTTCTTTTATTTCACGGTATATCAGTAGTATTATGTTAACAAATGTTGTGTTCATATATTTTAATTATCATATACTAGTGGAAACATGGCGTTAGTGTCCGTCTATCCCAAAAAAATTGTTAACAAATGTTGCATTCATATATTTTAATTATTATATGTTAGTGGAAACATGGCGTGTTAGTGTCCGTCTATCCAATTTTTTTTTGTTGTATTTTGTTATCTATATATTTGATATTATAAAATATCACATTTAATTTAATTCATTTAAAGTCCGCAAAGTGTTGTGGTTTGGTTGAAGTTTTATCAGTTAGTTGGAGTGTTTGTAACTCATGTAGCGGAGTGAAAAACATAATTATTGAAAAACAAAAGGCTCCCCAGCGATCCGTAGAGACCAAACAGCCGCTCCGCGAAGTGTTCTCTCGAACTATTCTTCCTCCGATGAAATTCATCACTAGCAGCCAATCATTTCGTTAAGCAATCAAATATTTGTTTTGATGTTCTTTCCACGTAACAATTGATGTTAAGTTCTTGCATTGATGGTTACTATATATTTAGATTTCTGCTCTTCCCCCAGCACAAAACACTCGCGTCCTGCAGCCTTTCCAAATATACCTCTGCGTGACTTAACTCACGCACCTTATAATCTCTGTGACTTAAGTCACGCAACAGGTTAATATCCTATGTTTCACTGATGTAATGCACCTTCACGAGTTCAAAACTTAGAATTAACATCAAAATCAATCCTAATGAATTGTTGCGTATGTGTGCATGTGTGTATGATTTCATAGTTTCATAATAATTAAAGGAGATTAACACTGTAATTAACATGATCGGACAAGGTTGCTGTAACGTTTATAAAATAATAAGTTATTTTGCGATTTTTAACAATATAAATCGAAACAGATCATGAGGTAAAACCTAAATTGCAGAGAAAGAGGAAAAAGTAGGTACCAGTGAGTGAGAGTAACAGAGGATTGGAAGAGAAGAAGAAGAATCTAGAAAATGAAGAACGTAGCGTGCGCTAGTTAACTTACACAACGTTAGTTAAGTAACACATAGTTTAACACTTGCGTTACTTAATTAGCGCAAAAGCATTTTCGAAATGACCGCAGGACGTGAGTGTTTTGTGTTGGGGAAGAGCAGAAATCATATATTTATTGTGATAACTAGTTTAATAATAAGTAAAATTACAAATGGTATGATAAAAATAAGGCCAGTTCAAGAACGAAATTTATTGATATTTTGTTATGTTACAATTCAAAAGTAAGTGTAGGAAAGAAACTTGGTAGCGTTTTAGCCTATAGTTAATACACGATAGGGTAGTTCTTTTCACGTCTCTTTATCTTTGAGTCCCTGATGGGGATGATTTAAACTAATCTATTTTTTTTTGGTAATTATTCAAATATTGCAATGAATTTTCAAAGACAATTGAAAAGAGTGAAAATTGAGATGGTTCTTAGAGTCAAACAAGGCTTAATAGCAGTTTTTGCCCCCTAAGAAAAAAACTACAAAACCGTCCCCTAAGTTTTGCAACCGTAGAAGTTTTGGCCTCCAAGACTAGTTTTTGGTAAAAAAAATAAAAAATAATAACACGTGGCACCTCACTTAGGGTGCCACGTCAGCATAGACCGAGTCAAAATTGACCTTGAGGGCCAAAACTGCCACAAATGCAAAACTTAGGGGCAATTTTGTAGTTTTTTCTTAGGGGGCCAAAATCGTAACTTTGGGAAAGTTAGGGGGACTAAAACTGTTATTAAGCCAAAAAGCAACTATATAAATATTCTACAGAAATAATAAGCATAGTCTCAACTCAAACTAATAATTTATTTTAAAAAAATTATTTATTTCTTTTAAAAATGCGTTACAAACTTTGATGTATTAGTCTTTTAGTCCCTAAAACAGAATTTGCATCACTTCTCTTGACTTCAATTTCTCTACTGAAATTGTTACTAGCACATGAAAGATAGTAATATAAATTTCGTATTGTTGAATGATATTCTATGTTTTTAACTGAGTCATGATCATAATTCATAAACATGTTTTTTAAGAGAATTTTAACTCCCCATATAATAGTAATGCTTCACTAAGTAGAGCAATATACACAATTCATGTTTTGTGTTTCTTAGATGATCCAAAATTAATAGCAAGATATTATAATATATTACTTTCTTCACCTTCAATTCATATTAAACATTTGATTGTTAATGCTTATCCTGCTTCTTTCACTGCTCTCATTTTCTCCTTCATTTCGACAAGCTTTTCTTCTATTCATTTCAGCATACATTTCCTCAATCAATGGTTTCCATAGCCGAACACGCGCATTTATAAACCAGTTTGATACCTAGACAACCAACCACAAATATAACTCTAATCACTATCAACAAATAATAACATGTTTCATAACTTTTATATGATAAGTGCTATATTTTTAATGGCAAATAGTTCCTTCCTCTCAAAACAAGCAAGGATTAAGGGATGTCTACGGATCCGGAAAACCACATGTTTTCACCCTATAAACAATCTCGGCCCTTAATCTGAGATCGAACTGTTTAGATTACCAAATACAAAAATCAGTTTTAAACGATCCTGACCTGACTGTTAATATGAAATCGGAAACTGCATGGCGTAGTTACTAACTTACTACACCAAATCAAAATATGTATGTGATAATAGCATACCTGACTTCTAGACAACCCACTTTTTATTGCAAGTAAATGCTTCTCTGCATCTTTAGGATACCTGAAATGCATCACATCATTGTTAAATCCATATGCATTATCAATGATATTATTATTATAGATAAAGGTTCTAAATTGCAGTCGCAGTCGCATCGCAATCACTGATATTGTAGCGAAATGCAGCGGATGCAGCCGGAATTGGGGATGTAATGCGGCAGCATAGGTCCAAAATACCTTGATATCAAAACTGTGATTGTGGCTGCAATCACAGTTGAAGACCTTTATATCAAAACTATGGTTATATGTTCGATTATAAATAATACTTACGGATGGAGGAAATTCTGAAACATCCAATCACGTAGAACGGAAACAGATCTTTCTGGCAAGCCCCTTTGGGGCCTCCATAACTGATCTTTCCTTTTCAACTGTTGAAGAGCCCATTGCTTTTGAATGAACGAAGTTTCAACAGACAATTCCTTATTCTCTTCTGACCATGAACTGTTAAAATTTGATCCCATGGAAAGAATATGTTTGCTAATCCTCTCTCTCAAGTCCTTATATAGTCGAGAAACCGTTTTGACAGCAAAGTGTGCATGTATATGTGGATCGAGCTCAGTAGCAGCATGAAATGCAGATACAACAGTGTGAATCTCATCCAAACATTGACTATATTGACTGTCCACCTGAGTAAAATAAAGACTACTATCAGCATTCTCGAACAAAACTTTCATATAGACAAATAATTTTCGAACATCAAAATTTCCTTTGATCCTTGTGTGTAACTTTAGAATGTAGGTATTTTGATGTTCAAATAACAACTATTCAGAGAGTACCGTTCAACATCAAACAATTTGCTTTTCAAAGTTTTGTCCTGAACTAGTATAAGAACTTTTAACCATCCATAAATCTTATTTGGAAAAGTGAAATTGCATAGTGAACAATTTTGCATCTAGGTTTGCTTCTACAATTACAAAAATTAATTTTGATTTGATTTCAGTAAATTTGATTCTGCCTAAGAGGGTGTTGCATGTAATTTGATTTATGTTTCAATAGATTCATGTAAAATTTGATTGAGCAATAAATTCAAGGCTAAAAATCAATTGTAGAGGCAAAAGCTCAAAATTCTAGCTCTAAGTATCAACTCTACTAGAAAACATCCAAAAATGTCAAAATCCATTCTACACATCAGAAATCAATTTTTCCATGTTCAAGAGTGAAACCAGAAAACATAGACTAATTCGATCAGGACCATAAACGGTTTAATGAATGTAATGTAATCTAAGTGGTTAGCAATGTACCATCTGTAGAAGCATCAAGAGTTGAGATTTCTTTGATTCAACAGCATGCCTTTGCAATGAAGAATCAGCATAAGCTTCTGACATAGGACTCTCGTCGCAATTTATTCCTATCCTTCGCTTGGTTGTGTTCGACGAAGTTGATTTATTTCCTCGGCCTCTAACACCAGAACCCGAATAGTTTATCTCATCAAGATTTTCAAATGAAAATGTTGCAATTTGAACAAGTATTTCCTGAATTACAGCAAGGTATCTTGATCCTAATATTGCGGGCGAAAATTTGACATGTTTATCATTCCCTAAACTCATAGAAAGTTCCATACTACTACATGAGGCCTGTTCCAAACCGGATCTTGTTCCATTCATGCTATGAGTTAAGTCAGAACAACTAATCTCTGAGCATTGACCTGAAGTTGGAGATGTTGCAAGACTTAGTGAAAGTTCATTGCTACAATTTGAGGAACTATAAGCAAGATTTGTTAAGTTAGCAACATTTGACGATTGCCATCCATTTGGATCGATGTTCCCTATCGGAGAATATGACATGAATTCAGTTCCAACATTACTCTCTTGAGCTTTCAAAAACTTGTTAACATAGCTATTATTATCACCAAAAGTTGCACACAAAGGGTTTGAGTTTGAGTTTGAGTTTGAAGTATCATGCCAATTATTGAATATGTATGGAACTATTGCTTCTAAATTTTCTTGAAGACCAATTCTAGCAGGAACTGAAAAGTCATTGTTATTAACAATGAGATTTGAGGGATTTTCCACAATAGTCCTTCCTTGTTGTGATGTAACAAATGAATTATCAGCTATGGTAACTTGATTCATGAAACTACCATCAACATGTTGATCTTGTTCTCCACCAGAAAGTATTGGAATTCCATTTATGATGTTGTTTTGGTTGTTAAGGTCAAATGAATAGCAATGAATGAATGGCTTTTGTGTTAGATGTTGTGTGAAATCTTCTATACTTGAAACTTGACCAGCCATGTTCATTTGAGCAGCGTACACATCATTCTCCATTTAGAAAACAATTATAAAATGCTACAAAGAAAATAAAATAGACTTAGAAAAATGGTTTTTGACTAATTTGATATCAAGAACAATTCTAAGATAAGGCTACAGTTAAAAAAAAAATGCTTTTAAGCAAAATCAAATGAACCAACCTTATCTTGATAAGTATAGGAACCTTACATAAATCAAACAGAGCTACCATATGGAACTTTACATATATCTGTCAAAATCTTCAAAAATCCAAACATTTTTGACAATTTCTTTGCAGGAATTGAAGTTGCCTTGTCCTATGGGAACCTAGAAAACAACAAAGAAACATGAAAAACAAAAAGATAAGCAATGTGATTAGAGTATCATTAAATTTGTTCTCAAGAGTTTAACAATGTAAAGAACAAAACCAGAAGTATGCTGAAAAGGGTGAATATCAAAAGCATGCATTGGTCCAATATGCATGAACATTAGCAATATTTTTAATTCAAGTATCCCAAACTCCAAAAGCACATTTTTTAATTTTCACAGATCCCATCAAGATTTATTGTATAGTGCATACCATTCATTTCTCAACTCAAATACACACAAAAAGCTCAAAAAATTTTACGTTATACCATATAAAAAAAAATCACCTCAAGAAAAACAAAAGCATTGAAGAGTGCAAACTGTAGTGTAGAAAAAATGTAAAAAAAACCTAGAGAGAGAGAAAAAGACTAGTTTATGCACCTATGTATGCAAATGCAAAGATAGAGATGAATGAGATAGAAGAAGGTAGAAAAACCACAAAGAAATAAAACAAGGAAAGAGAGAGAGAAGCATTGATACAGTGTATAGTGTTTGGTGCAGTGCCACTCATTTCTGTTTCAGGCTTTAGAGGGCCCATCTTTTCACTCTCTCTCTGATCATTTATCTGAATCACTGCTATATTTCACTCTCTCTCTTCTCTCTGTTCATAGCATAGCAGGTGCATACAGAAAGAAACATTTTAGCTTTTTTAGCAAAATTTAAAACAAGTTGGTAACTTGAGTAGAAACAGGAGTTACATGATACTGTGATAAGGTAAAGAAAATGTTGCAAATAAAGTGCAAAAACAAAACATTAGGCAAATGAATGGCGTGTGATGTGAAGATTTTTACACTGTTATGTTGTGTTGTGTCATCATGGCCTATATAGTAACGTAGGGTTCTATGTAATGAAATATTGAAGTATAGGTGTGTACTTTTTTTGTTGCTTTTGGGGGTAGTAATAGTAAGAAGAGATTAAAGTGTGTGATGTAAGGGATATATAAAATGACGCAATTTTATGTATGAATGGTCATCTCATCATCTCCATAGTTCTGCAATTTTAATGCAGCAAATCATGTGTTCAGTATTTATTCGGCGGGAGGGAACAATGCACTTTCACATATCAACACACACTACTTCAGAGTTTCATATTTTATTTAACAAATATCATAAGATTTTTAAATTTAATGTTTGTATCGGTTAATCATCATTTTAGTTTTTCTAATTTCAAATTAGTTGTTGCTAAAAATAAGCACATAGCCTTTATGTCATAAAACACATATGTATCATTACCCTATATTTCAATAAAACTCAATTTAAAAATATTTATAAGGATGTTTATTGCTAAGTTGATAGATCCAAAATCATCTCTCTCAAAACTAAAATTATTCAATCTTAGTTTAAAACAAAATTAATCAATTACTTGATTTATAATTTTATTAATGAAATACTATTTATCAATAAAATTAAGATTGAATTGGGAATAACTTTTTTTTTTGTCAAAGGAAACCTTAATTTTTCAAGATATGAACGAGGATACTTTATATATGGTCCGTAACATTGAAAACCCTAATTCACTTAGAGAATATATGAAGTTATAGATTGTCTATAGTATCAAAGGTAGACACAATTGATCTAACTAGGTAACTAAAAGATTGTGTTTGATTGTTTGCGATTTACATTTTCTTTTATATTTTGTTACTAATTGTTGTTTTAACAACGTGACACCATACATGTTTATCTTATCCACGTTTTTTTAATAGTTTATCTTATCCATATTGTAGTTTATCGTTATCTAACTCTATATCCTCATTCCATTTAGTTTAGATCACCAATTCTTTGGGTCCAACTTAGACCATTAAAATGACCTACTATAGGAGGCAATGTTCAAGTTAAAAAGCAACACAATACACCACAAAAAAAAAACACTTAATAAATCTCTGATCTGTTATAATATATTTACCATATATCAATGACTTATATTAACGTGGTCTAAGTTAAGAGTAGTGATATTTATACAACTCTTTGGTACAATTTCTATGACAACTTTGGTTTTCCCTCATTTGATTGGTCAAAAGTAATAGAGAGAGAAAAAGAAAGAGAGAGATTAAGAAGATAATGTGAATATGAGAGATAAAATTGTCAAAAAATTATTAAAAAATAATTGTACAAATATCATTTCTCCTAAGTTAAACTCAGGTATTTAGTGGTTCAAACTAAACCAAACCCCCTATCATATCATATTTCTATGACCACACCACCACACACCCTAAAGGCTTAGCCCTTATTTTGTTTTGCACTTAGAAGCAACCAACGTGAGCTCATATGCTTCAAACGTGATTTTAATTGATTGGAAAGTTGTTTAGCACCTAATTGCAAATCTGAATTTTTAATTGATTGGAAAGTTGTTTAGCACCTAATTACAAATGTGAATTTTGGCAGCGCGAAGCTAACAATAATTTCATGAGGTGACCATATTAAAATATTTTTTTAAAACTAATTGTACATTAAGCCAATAAGGAAAAAAAATCACAATAACTATTATTCATATAAAATGTACTTCAAAAGATACACTCAACATAAACGGTTATAATTGACTAGTTAGTTATTTCTTAGCTATAAAAAAAATGATGTGTTAATAAAGGGTTTGTTTTGACAATAATAAAGAGTTAATAAAATGCCGTTAAATCAGTCTGGGCAATAACAATAGATTTTTTTATGGGAGGAAGACATTGTTGTTGTTGCTATCATATTTTCATTATCAATCTTCCCTCAAAAAAAAATAATATTTTCATTATTCAATCAAATAATATAGAATTTTTATGTGCTCATCCTCCGATTCCTAGAATACAGGATCAAGTAATTGAGAGTTCGATTGAAAATAAGTCAAACAAATAAATTATTCTACATAAAATCAAATATGGGATAGTCAGATATATATTATTAGGGAGTACCTTAATATAGAAATATACATATTCCTTCAATATTTTTTTCTTCTTCTTGGGGTACCTAGCTACCGCTTTAGTAAGAAAGCAGGTGGCATTTAAGCAATCGCCCCTGAATCTTGGTATGTTCATCCGCTTCATCTTGGAATCAATTCTGATCAAAAATACTATTTGTAGCTTCTGCCTCTGGTAAAAATCAATTTTACACACACTATTTGTCACTTGCAATATTTAAATTGTCTTTAACAGTTTTATAAAGAAGATAGATTAGTCGTTGTTAATTTTGATTCATTACAACATAGAGCCTAATTTACTCGTGCATGAAAATGTCAATTCTTGTATTAAGCTAAAAAAAGACTGACAAAGCATAAATCAACCTTATAAAAAATAAAAAGAAGTATAAATAAATTTGTATTATGATAATCACCCTTAAAGTGGGTATCAATATTTGTAAACAACAAAATTATCTCACCTTTTTAAGTTAATCTTTTTACATTTAGATACAACTTCAGTCAAATTTTGACTATTATTTCTCCAAAATTCTTCCAACATGTGCATATCATGAGAGATCTGACCACCACTGGTTTGATGAATTACCAACAAGGCCAGCGTTGGGGAGGTGCAAACAGTTCTATAGAGGTGGGCCTCCCCAATTTTGGGGCCCAAAATATTTTTCTTTTATTACATAATGCACTGAAAATACTAATATATACGCACAACATTGTATCATTGACACTACTGAAAGCGTGTCCCAGCGGTAATGCACGGTGGAGTTGAGTCTAGTTGCTGCACTTCAACTCCCAAGAGTGGCAAATGTTCATATTTTTTTAATTGTATTTTTTTTTCAAGCATGATAGGGTCTTTTTGGGCCTAGTTTTAATAGATTTGAGGTTTATATGTCCACTCTTCTCCTTCTAATTCAATTCAACTACATGTTTACAAATAAAAGAATGACTTTTGTCGTATAAAATCACAAAGTTCTAACAGCAAACATTATAATTATTTTTTAAAAAAATAAAATAAAAATAACATTGTAGTTTTTTTCTCTCTTGTAAAAAAATTGCATATTTTTTAGAGGCTTATTTTTACTGAGAGAGTCGGGCCTCCAATTTAACAGAATAGACCCTGATTACCAACACAATTTTAAGTTATGAAATATCAATGATTAATTTGTATATTACTTTCTGTGAATGATGGAAGCCCTTTAAGAATAATGATTTACTTTCTACGTTATTTTTTTGTGTGACAGTTTTCTATAACCATTATATCTAGTTAAAAATGAAATCTATACCACTGTATGAACAGTAGAAAGGAAGATTTTATAGAAACAATAAATGAAACCACATGATTTAGTCAAACAAAATAAATGAAACCACATGTGTATCACATTTCATCATAATTTTGGTTACAGAACAGGTTCACTCCTTTTCCAGAAAGATTGAGGGAAATTATTGTTTTCCCTCTAAAGCAAACGTTTTCGGGTCTTTTGGTCAAGTTAACTGGTTGGATGATAATGAAGTCATACTATATAGAACAAGACAAGGAAAAGTATGGGCCCTTTAAAACATTTTAGAAGACACAGGGCACTAACTCTGAACATGTTTCAAACCCTATGCTCATAAACGACAAAGCCGTTTCTGTTTTGTGGGGTCTTAGCCTAAGTTTTGGTTGCAACCTAACCAGTTTGGAACATCTATTAGTAACTGTTAGTAAGTCTTAATCAAGCTTACACAAAACCTCAAAATATTTGTAGGGGTGTTAAGAGAAAACCCTTTAACATTTTGTACTGCGCCCTCTTTCATTGATTAAAATGTATGAGAATCACGACTACTTTGTGAATTCAAATATAAATTTGGTGAAACTTACACATATTATAACTAATAATAACGAGTATGTTATAAAAAATGTTGTTAATTTTTTGTATTTGCATACAACCTTAAAATGCGAAAGAGCTAGCTTAATGATTATGAGTTTTTACCTATAACTTTTTTCCCTCACAAGGTATTTATCTTCCGAGGCTATTTTCCACGCTCCAGTGTAAGGTGCCATTTAGTCTTAGAAATTGTGGTTGGGTCTAACACAACCCCAACAAACCGGCTTGTGAGGTGAGGATTGCCAAAAAAAAAAGGTGAGGATTTCCCCCACTTATAAACACGTTGTCAGACCATCTCCTATCCAATGTGAAACTCTTAACACACCCTCTCACGATCAGCACTATTGGGCTTGGTTCGTGGCCATAAATAGTGGGTGGCCCGATAGTGGAAACTTGATAGCAAGTGACTCAATCGATCTTGAAGAGGTAGATGTACACTTCTAAATGCATGCTTGGTTTCAATGGTTCGATTTAGAGGTTATTTGTGGTTTAAATGCTCGTTTGGTTCCACTTTTTTAGATATAAAAATTGATATTAGAAGTGCTGAAATTGATTTTAACTTTTTTTAAATATTTTGAAGTAGAATTGATTTTATATCTAAAATTTGAATCATATTAGAAACTAAGTTTTCAAATTTTGACTTTAAATGATTTTTACTTGATAGTAGCATCATTTACCTCTAACATACGCAGGTACACTTTCTAACAAGAGAGAAAGACTGTTTGTAGGGGTACCATGCATTAGAGGTATCCATTTTATTTTTCTCCCAATGGGGCACCAAATCCAATTGGTACCACTTCTTAATGTGCAGGTATCCTTTATGGGTATGGATTGGTTGTATAAAATAGAATAGAATGATGGAGTTTGTTTTTTATATTAATATTGATGTTATATAATTTCACTCTATTTCCTAATATACCACTAATTCAACACACACACCCGTATCATTGCACCTTCATACTAGTAGTTCTTCATGCCAGTAGTTTTGAACATTTAAAACTCTCACTTTTAAAATGATATGATACATTCATATTCATTTATGTGATTTTTTTTTTAAAAAAATTGATTTTTAGTGACAGACAAATAAATTCACTACTAGAAGTTAAATTTTTTTCTTTGAATATTTACACCAGTAGTTTTGAAAATGAAAGTTTCGATATGATATTCAATCATCGGATTTTTTTTTTGGGAAGATACAATACTTTTTGATTAAAAAAGGACTTCTAGCAACAATTTTTTTTTTTTAATGGCAAAATATATTATTTATATATAAGGGGATTAAATCCCAAGTATATCACCAAGAAAAGAAAATAAAACACCAAAAACCCCAAAATGCCGAAACCCCTAGCAATAGTTCCTCAAAGAACCAACTCCGCCAACAATGATCAAAAAGGCACATGATAGTGATAATGCTTCAAAACGTTCAGCTTCAACCACCACTCAAGTTTCGGTTTATCGGAGGAGACATCACAACAACCTAAAGGGACCTGAGTCACAAACTTGCTCCTGACCTCGAATCAAAAGCAATCGGTCCACAAGACTCCCAATACAAGTCAAATAGGCACCCCTCAACTCACGAACCGCCAGAGCAGACACCTAAACCTAACCAGAAACTCGACCCACCAATAACCCAATGCCAAAATCCAAAGACAGAGAAAAGGCGGAACAGTAGCGCAAAGCGAACTAGCTCAAACACAAGAGAATCAAAACAAGCCATCAAATCAACATGCATCACCACCACCTGAATAGACCGGCGCACACTCCAACCCTCAGCTAGACAACCACAAACCGCCATGATCCTTACGACGACGAACGATCCGGGAGTTGTGAAGGAGGATTAATCATGAAGGACTTGCACCCACCTGCAACCGAGTAGTCAGGAAGGCTTAAGGTGCAATAGACGACTACTTCGTCAACACGAAGCATCTGCACCCCTAGCTCTTTCGAGCAACAACAGCAAAGCAGCCAAAACCTAATCCAAGAGCAGGAGGCCTCCAGCGGCAAGGCTCAAGAGGAACAAAACGACAACACCAACAGAACACAAGAAAGTAAACCACCAAGAAACTGAGGGGGATCTAAATAGCCTCGACCCTAAACCCTAGACAGAACACAACACCTAAAACACAAACACAACACAATAAACAAACATATGGAACAACACAAACAAACAACCACACAACAACCAAAACACACAGACGACGAAACTAACAACAAAACTAGCAAGCACAAACTAACAAAAACAACCACGGAGAGGTGAGACACACACACCACCACGGACCAAAGTGAACCGACAAGAGAAGAAGACGAACCACCAAAAGGCGGTGCTGCTCCACCTCCCTCTGCAAGACCGAACCAGGGACAACCCAAACACCACCACGACGGGGTTGAAGAAGAAACAACCTTCAACATTCAACAACCCCAAAAAACCGACCCAAAAGGAAAACAACAAACATGGCAGATCAAGGAAACGCGCAACAGCTCCGTCCACCATCACCAGGAAAAACCGCCACTACCACATGGCTGATGCGGATAACCGCCACAACCACACCACCACCCACCACCGTTGTAACACCACCCCTACTCAACACCACCACCACCACCACCGAATATTACACCACCGTTAACACACCACCACGAACCAACACCATCACCTCACAAAACAAAACCTCCAAACCGAGCCTGAAATAGCACCACCACCACACACGGCTACACACCACCGGAACCACCTAACCCGTAGCCTCCATACAACCTCCAACTAGATCTGAAGCCAGATAAAATTTGTTATTAGAAGTCAATTTTTTCCACAATGTTTATACCAGATCTTTGGAAAAAGAAATAATTTTTATTTCTTGAAGGCAAATAGTATTTCAAAATGTTTAAGTTATTTATAGAGATAAGAGTATAACTAGTAGTGTATGAGATATAATTTTCAAAGGTTATTCTTTATCTCTCTAGGGAAGCATATGATCAACATGATACTTACAAGCCCATTTGAAGTATATGCTCAACATGATTCTTTTTCCTTCTAATAGATAACATATGACAAACAAGCAAATATTAATCTTTGGTCAAGTTAAGAAGATGAAGCAAATATTAATCTTTTTGTTTGTTACAACTAACTAGTAATATTAATTTAACAACTAACTACTGCTAACATGATTCTCTTTACTTTTAATAGATAACATATAACAAATAAGTAAATTATAATCTAACAATCAACTACTAACATTTGTTATTAAAAAGAATTAGATAATATGTTACTAAGAATATTTAGGATAGAATCACTTTGACAAAAAAAAAAGGGGTGCAACCACCCACCATCACCTGTGTTGCTCAAAATCCCCCTCACCTACCCAAAACAAGCTTTCGATACCCTATTTGTTTTTACTATAATATCTTACCCCGAAGATAAATTTTCGTAAGCTTAATTGAAACCTAGATACCCTGTTATAGAGATTCAACGCAATTACATGATGTAGCAGATCTCAATTGTAGATTTAGAATCACATGCTCCAAATTTTAAACACTGTTTCATGCACTAAAATGATTTCAACCACATATTTAAGATCGGATAGCTCAACTCAGTTACATCTTGTTGTAACCGTGGAAAATTCAATTCCCCTTCATTGACAATTTAGAGGGGAACAAATTTTTCCAAAATATGAACAATAGAACAGAACTGTTAAAATGAGCATGACCCATGGACCGGAAGGATTAGGCCAACACTAAAACATGGTATGGGTTGCAAAAACTTAGGGAAATATTTTCTCCTAACCCTTTTTTTTTTTTAACAAATCAAAATGATATAGATATATAAACAACGGTGAATCACCGCGCACAAGGCGTGCAAAAGGAGAAACACTTGCAAATATTTACAACGTCACTGTGCCACAAAATAAAGCACCAACCAACAACATAAAACTAAATTACACGTAGATACCCATACAAGAAAGTGGTTGTTTCCACCAGTCATGATAACTGTAACTGAAGGAAACACTTGTGACTTTCACCCAAAGGAACGAAATTAGCTTTACTTTTTCAATAAGGGTAAAGGGAGTGGCAACCGTATTTTGGAATACTCGGTTGTTCCTCTCCTTCCATAGAACCCAAACAGTAGCAAACCAAATTATTGTTAGAAACATGTAAGAGCACCGAGGCATACCCGCCAATTTAGTAAACTGTTGGTAGTGAAGTCGTAGGTCACCTGGAAAAACCGCATAAATGCCTAACCAAAGCCTGACATCAGCCCATAAACCGCTGGAAATATCACAATAAAGAAATAAATGCAATGCCGTTTCAGGAACACTACAACCAGCTACACATGCTACAACATCCACTTGAATAATACCCCGTCGTAACAAGTTGTCTTTTGTGGCAAGCTTGTTTTAGAGAAGACGCCAAACCATAAGAGAAACCTTTGTTGGAATAAATTTATGCCAAATGTCATCCGCAAGATTGGTGTCCTGCATCGCTCATGATCGCATAATATAACGATAGGACTCCCGCACCGAATAGCCATGTATAGGATCCAACGTCCACTTCCAAGTATCGTGAATGGTGTCCTGCAAAAAAATGTTATGCAATAAAACAGAGCACTCCCTCACTCCCTCTTCCTCCCAAGCTAACAAACGACGTCTCCACACCCACGCCAATCCCCCGTCCTCCCACCCTTGCCTCCACCGTAACCTCCTTAAACATAGCTAAATCAAAGAGTTTGGGAAATTTTAATCTTAACGGTATGTCCCCAATCCAATTATCGTACCAAAATAAAGTACCTTTACCATCACCGACCACCCGCCGAACATTGTCATCAAACCAATGTCCCACTCCCCTCACAAACCCTACAAATCATCCTCCACCAAAGCGAGCTTTGATTTCCTCCCTCCTGAAGCCGACCCCCTACCTCACCATAACGAGCCTTTAAAACTCTATACCACAACCCCTCCTTATACACCAACATCCTCCAACACCATTTCCCCAACAAGGAAAAATTAAAAGCTCCAACCCGCCTGACCCCCAACCCTCTGTACTCCTTAGGTAAACAAATAGAGTCCCATTTTATCCAAGCTATTTTCCTA
>Ga0315915_1001286_pt1 | contig 29987 bp, 24 predicted proteins | sample MpolbnodulesMG_FD_207738 | JGI IMG/M metagenome (GOLD analysis project Ga0315915, IMG submission 207738) | Medicago polymorpha root nodule microbial communities from Los Angeles, California, United States - branched nodules | ecosystem: Host-associated > Plants > Roots > Nodule | place: USA... | reverse complement strand
ATACACATACTTATTTTTCTCAATTTTTCTAGTTTTTTTCAATCATAGTCCTATAATTTAAATAACCGATATATGCTTTGAATGGATTTTTAAATATATTTTGATATTCAACATGTGAAAATACTATATAGTAGTATAGTATATGATGGAAGGATCTGTCCGTGGGGATGGTAGGTAACGCTACAGTAATCCTGTGTGTCTCAGAGAAAGTCAAAGTTTGAGAGGGGAGGGCGGCTGTTAATGGCTCATGTCACATGCCACAATTGCAAATTCATACAAATTCATTTTTAATGGCTCCCTCCGGCTGTTAAAAATTAGTTGGACATTAAATAAGTTAATTTTTGGATATGTTTGATGTAAAGTTAGATTAAAGAATAAAAGTTATAGTGAACGTTGGTAAGGACAATGCATTAATATATGTAAAATTTGGGGTTCAAACCCCGATCACCACAAAAAATAGATTAAAAAATAAAAAATTAATGCTTGAATACACATTTGATCGTCCAATTTTTTCTTTCAAATAAAAATAAAAATTTATTCTCCATTTTAAAAATTGATTTTCTTTCGTATCTAATTTAACGCCCCTTTTTTTATTGAATAAAAATTAAGTGGATCCTATACTTTAAAAATATATCATAAATAAAATATTAAAATTCACGTAAGTTTAAGCTCATAAAAGAATCAAAGTTAAAAAAATATGAAAAAGAGAATGTTTATAATATTCATCTTAAATATATTTTCATATAATATTCACTATCAATATTACTTACGCATAAAATGAGGCAAACAGACAACAAGCTGCGCCGCTAGACCTTTTTAGATGGCAAAATCAATCATCGTAAACACAACATTCATGAACTTAGGAGACATAACATTGTTATGCATAACCATTTGGACTCTATGTAGAAGGTCAACAACCTCTGATGCTAAGAAGCCAAAAGTGTCAAAAACAAATAATATAAGAACATGTTGATTGTTAGAACACGCTTTCTCATGTTTTATCATTTTGCTTGACGCAATTCTTAGGGTTGTCTGTCCTACCTTAAAAGTCCCGACCCCTAAACCCACAAGCGGTGAAACCCCAATCAACTTCACACCTACATTGGAACTTATATTGATGGATTAAATGGGGTTCAACATTTTTATTTAAAAATAACTGCCAAATTGAAGAAAAAAAATGAATAAACCATCCAACCAAACCAAGTCAAGATACAAGTCAACACCTTGTCATTGTTCCTCATCTCTTGCTACTTTCCTAATCCATCTCATTCAGCAACACAGAACTCAACTCTCCATGCTATGCTTTGCAATGATTCTCTCTTCAAGTTTTCTTGATCATCTTCAAACTGTGTAATAATTTATGGATCCATCACAAAAAGTTTCACGTTTTGAAGCAGCTCAGAAAGCAATAAACTCAATTGGATTGGGTTTTGACATAACACTAGATATCAACTTTGACAATTGTAAGAGTATTGGTTCACCTTTGATCTTCATCAATAATGAACAACACTGCCGTCATTTGGAGATTCCTGGTGGTGTTACAATTCCAAATGTTTCAAACTCTATCAAATGTGTCAGAGGAGAATCTATTAGAATCCATTCAGATGTTCTCACCTTGCACCAGGTATATATATATATATATATATATATATATATATATATATATATTTTAACATAAGGTGTATGTACTATGTTGTTAGACACTTTTTTTATATTCATTAACCATACACCGAACGTAACTAATCACATACTTGAACGGTGTTAACCATCCAAATTGTAGTCGATTTTTGTTTTAAAATTGGCGTGTCAAAGTATTATCTCTGATTATGTTATGAATATGTTAAGCACTTTTAAGACCAAGTTTATGTGTTGTTTTAGATGTTGCAGCACTTCAACCATGAAATGCGTCTTGTAGGAGACACTGCATCTGGTCATTTTTGTGCTTCATTTGGGTTATCTGGTCGATGTATCAAAGACTTGGCTTCTATTAAGTCTCTCGCTTATGATGGTTGGTTCATCAAACGCTATGCTGTTGAATTAGAAAACTACCATGGTGAACTCCATGATCATGTCAAAGAAGTTGTGCCATCATCATGGGACCCTGAGGCCTTGGCAAGGTTAGAACTTAGAACCCTTGAACTGCATAGTGTTATCAAGTGTGGACACTTGACATAATCACACTCCAAATTTCTATCTAAATATTCCAAACATTTGGACATGCATTGCTCTATAACTAGAAATTTTTTAAGTTCTTCTCTATGATGCAAATTGAACTGTGATGGATGACATTAGTTAAATTATTGACAAATCATAAAATAATTTATACCGATTCATACAAGGTTCATAGAACGTTTCGGAACTCATGTGATAGTCGGGGTGAGCATGGGAGGGAAGGATGTGTTTTATGTTAGACAAGAAGATACATCAGATATCAGTGATCAAACTAGTATCCAGAAACTTTTGAAGGAAACAGCTAGCATGAAATTCATGGATTCTGCTGATAATCATCGCTCAGCTTCTGAAGACTTAAGTAACAAAAAAGAGGTAACACACCACATTTTTATTATGGCATTCCTTTAGCACCATACTACCTTTGACCATCTTATTTTGCAATGAAATTATTCAATTTTGAAAAAACAGATGCATCATCCATTAAAAAAAAATTCATTGGGGTTGCAGAATCTTTTTATGGTACATAAAAGGAAGGGTGGAAGCAGTAAAACAATGTATCATAGTGAATGGTTGGATACTATTGACCCACAACCTGATGTCATATCAATGCATCTTCTTCCTCTGACATCACTTTTGTTGAATATCCGTGGAAATGGATTTATGAGCCATGCTATAAATCTCTACCTTCGCTGTAAGTAATTATTCGAGTGTTTTTGTTGCACAAGTATGCGACAGAAATGTAAATTTGTTCTTTTGATTGTATCTAGTTTTAAGAAAGTGATATAAAAAATGTAGCAGATTATGTCCAGAAAAATGGTATACCATTAACTATTATTCAAAGGGAACACACTTTATCACTTTCTTGTCTAGCTCACACAAAGAAATTAGTGAGTTATGCTCTTTCTGTTATAAACCTTATAAAAGGATAGATCGGGTAAACCAGTAAACATCTCGGAAGCGTAAATAAATATATACTGTCTTTCTGAAACTGATTTTGCTGAATCTGCAATAACATGTGATAACTGAAACAGACAAACCTCCGATTGAGGACCTCCATCAATTTTTCGAGTTTCAGCTACCAAGACAATGGGCTCCTATACTTAGTGAGATACGTCTTGGTTCTTACTGGAAGCATCAAATGAATACCTGGCTAAGATTTAGTATCTTGGGTCCTAAGCTTTACATAAATACAATTCCAGTAAGTCTTCCCTATTGCATTTTTAATGTGCATTTCGCGAGTTGGTGTTTCTCATTCCATCAATGTGCTAATAAAATATTGGCTCTTTTTTTTTTTCATCTTCTGATGGAAGGTAGATGTTGGTAATAGACCAGTAATTGGCCTGAGATTACAATTGGAAGGGAGAAGAAGCAACCGGTTGGCCATTCACCTTCAGCATCTGACTTCTTTACCAAAGTCCTTACCACTCGCAGACAACGCAAATGCCTATTTGTCTTGTGACTCCTATAGCTGCAACTTCCATAAGAAAGTGAAATGGAGCTGCTTTTCATATGTTTGTACAGCACCGGTTGAATCGGATGACAGTCTTTCCATTGTCACAGGAGCCCAGTTGCAAGTTGAAAAGAAGTGTCTCCTTTTACGGCTGCGCTTCTCCAAAGTTATCGGTGCCACCCTTCAGAAACCACCCGAGTGGGATCAATCTTCCAATCTCGGCGGTTTCAGCAGCAAGTCCACGGGCGTCTTAGCTTTTATTCCAAAAGAGGGAAAGAGGGGTCATCCAAAACCTGGTGATGTGACCATCGGTTCTACTACATATTCTGCTGCACTACCTGCACCAGTGCGTACACCTAAGCTTCAAAAGTATGTGGACATAATGGAAATGATGAGAGGGCCCGAAGACACTCCAGGATACTGGGTTGTGTCTGGTGCAAGGCTTTCTGCACAGAATGGGAAAATATATCTCCTTGTTAAGTATTCATTATTGAACTTTGTTATGCAGTGTGAAACCGAAGCTTCATAGCAGTGGTTTAATGCTCAGTTGAACTCATTTTCAACTTTGCTGGATGTCTCATTGTATGCAGAGTATGCCTCGGTTGAACTCTGTTGTGATGCTATGCGCCAAAAGTTGCACTAGTCTAGTATATGCGAAACATGATTTTGAATAAACAAGATTTATATATAGTATTGATTTGGTTAAAGATTATGTTAGAATTGAAGTGATTATGTGTGGATGTTTTTAATCTAAAAGCAAGTTTGATGTAAAACGTACCTAAATAAAATTGTAGGTAGGAGGCCAACCAAAATTTAAAACCATAATTTACAAAAATACAAATACATTTTAGAGGTGATTATGTTTTTCTGTTCATACAAAATCAATACTTTTAAACTCATATATAAAATTATATCCAAGCACAAACAATTTTATCGGTTCTTCAGCACAGGTCTTTCCAAAATCAGTCCTGCCCAGCCCCGATTTATGAAAACCAGATAGACACTTGAGGCAATTCTAGCAAGTAGTTGTGCTACAGTGAGTTGGTCATCTAATTCTTTTAACCAAATTTATTTTTTTATCTTAGCCGTATATTCTTATGAGATTCTATGTATTAGTGTTAGTATAACTTCTGTTAGAAGATGATGTAAGAGGGGGCTTGTTTGCCTCAGAGAGGGAATTTAAGTTTGCTATATTTGAACGCAATAAAATTTCACACACATACAAGTTCCCTTAAAATGAAAAATAAGAACTCAAGTTGTACCGTGAGCATAAGCATAGTTCAGTTGATTGGGAAGGACGTTGCATTATGTATACATCAAAGTTTTGAATACCGGATTCTCATTTTCAATAGATGATTTCTAAGTAGCTCCGTTAACTCTCTAAGTCTCTGGGCCACCCTAATGAATCATAATAGAACTCATCTAAGTTTTTTTTTTTTTTAAGATCTAAGCTTTTTATTTTAGAAACAAGAGCAAGAACAATAATTTTTTATCTATATTATTGATTGAGGATGGCTTCAATAGATAAATCTAAGGGTATTTTGGTCCATTTGCATGAAATAAGCCAATTAGCACTGCCACGTCAGCTAATTAGTGACGTAGCAGCAATTAACTGGGCTCAGGGACGAAATTTTAAATGATTAAATTTTGCAAGGGTAATTTGCTCGGACTAACGATAACAGGATCAATTTTTTTAAATAACTCATAATTGCAGGACCAACACATATTAAACCATAAGTAAACTGTGCAGTACCTTTTCCCCCACGCCACATAGACACTACCGCCAACAACACACCTTCACCCATTTTGTTTCTGGAATCTTCCGATGCCTTTCTTCAACTCTCAGCGCTTTATTACTGTGATGTCAACAACCTTGCATCCACAGGGGATATCACACATTTTCACTTCTCAGAGCAGAGTATTAAGGCTTTCTTTTCTTCTTAATTTCTCTTCTAAACTGCCCTCATTGTTATTACTCTTCAACTACATTCAAGGTATATTATTATTACGGACTACGAACTTTGTGTTATTTATTAAACTATTTTATAGCTCTAATTCTTCTGTAAATAATGAAAACCATAAGGTTTTGTTTTGATTGATGAAACATTATGTTGCAGAAAAAGTGAAATGAAGTGGAACTAGCGAAATGGAACAAATATTTCATTACATTCCAATTCCATCATCTTTTTGGATATCCAAACAATGTAACACTAAATTATTTCCTTCCATTCTACTACTTTCCATCAATCCAAACATCACCTAAAGCATGAATTTTTTTTAATATCAATAAACAAATCAATTAAGACAAATGCTGACAATGTTCAAAAGGCATCTGCAAGTCTTTTGGTTTCCTTGCTGTCAAAATCATCTTCACAAGAAAGGGAACCTACTCAACTTTGTAAAACATATGTTGGAGAGAGGTCAACCCCTTGAATAGACATACGATACTCGATGGCCTGGTCTCTGTAGTTGCGTACGGATACCTTGGCTTACTCCAAAAAAATAATATTATGTGTGTAGTTTTTTGAATATTTGACTATAGAAGGGTATTTGGTTTTATTATACTACTAATACTATCCATTATTTAATTATGAATTTAATAAAAAATTCACCCTTAATTGTATATGATGATCTGAACTGAAAAAACTTGATCAACTAAAGTCAACATCTCCCTGTATGTCTGTACATTTTCCTTTTTCCTTGTTGCTTCCATTCCTTTTCCGCCAAAGCTAACCAGCTCGTGAAACTACTAAGAATCTTCATTCACTAATTAACTTTTCTTCATCTATATGTATAATGTATTGTCTGCATGCATGTGGTTGTTGACATTCAAATTGTGTAATGGCACAATCACCAGGTGTTTCTCGTTTTGAAGCAGCCCAGAAAGCGATAAACACACTTGGTTTGGGTTTTGATTTAACAAAAGATATCAACTTTGACAATTGTAAGGGTGGTTCACGGTTGATCCTCCTCAATGAAGAACAGTGACGTCCTTTGGACATTCTGGGATGAATTTCAATTCCAGATGTTTCAAGCTCTATCAGATGTGTCGGAGGAGAATCTATTAGAATCAATTCAGAGGTTCTCACTTTACAACAGGTTTGCTCCTACTTTCCTTAAATACAATCATATCTTATATATATATATATATATATATATATATATAGAGAGAGAGAGAGAGAGAGAGAGACTTTTTATAAACTCATATCTTATATCTTTTCAAAGTGGGACTTGAGTTTTCCCAATAGTAATAATCTTTGTTCAAAATAAATCAGGAATAGACTATCTAATTGCTGTCTAGTGGGTTAGGTTGGTTAGCTACATTGCACTAGTTCTGTAGTGTTGCAGTTGCCAAGTAAATGTGTACATGGATACTCTCAAATAGGAGGTCTCAAGTTCGAGCTTGTGAAAATCAAATTCACGTGGAGAAGAAGTGAACATAGCTGACGGGACTACTCTAAACGAGAAAATTTATGGATATATTGTATCCAAAAACAAAAAATAGAAATAAGAAATGATACAAGGAAATTAGAAAAGAAGGTTTTTAGATAAATACTTGTATAGCAAGAAATAGAAAAAATAATTCATTAGATTGTACGAAAAGTAGTAGCGTTGTCAACGTAAAATAATGGGAAAATCTCATTTTTTTATGATTTTGACCGAACAACTATATCGTAAGAAAAATGGTGTGTACCGAAACAGAACCCACAATTACCACGGGTAGGTATAACTAAACTTGTGAGACCATGTTTTTATTGCTCTATTTCAGATGTTGGAACATTTCAACCGTGAAATGCGCCTGGGCGGCAAAACTGCATCCGGTCACTTTTATGCTTCATTTGGGTTGCATTTCCAAGGTACAAAAGATTTGGCTTCAATTGTCCGTCTTGCTTATGATGGATGGTTCATCAAACACTATACCGTTGAATTAGAAAAGTATCACGTTGAACTCTATGATCATGTCAAAGAATCTGTGCCATCATCATGGGACCCTGAGGCAGTGACAAGGTTAGACCCTGGTATTGAATATATGTTTGGCACATGCAATAGATATGTTCTATTATTTTTTATTAGCCACAGCCCACAGGGCTGTACTACAAGAACACAAGTGCACATGGGTGGGTATTCCGGTCAACGATTCAAATTGTAGTACTGGTAGTAGTAACAACTCCTTGTATTTAAAAGGATGTATTCTATTAAAAATCGTGTGTTTCTCTTGCACACTTACCATTTCACAAAACCTTTATCATGGTAGGTACTAATAGTGTCTAGTCACTTCTTTCTATCAACTAATAATAAGTAACAAGTCATCCTAACAATAAATCAAGTTTTTATACATATGCAAGTTGATATCGTTCTTTTTGTCAATTTGAACCTATTTTATTTTTGACGAGATATAATGAATGAAACAACTTCATTGACCGCACCCAAAATTTCATCCAATTTTTTGTTAAGCATTCCTCTTCATTAATTATTCGACTGTGAAACTCTTTCTTATGATGCAAATAACATTGATGTTGGGATGTCATTGAGTGAAACTATTGACAATCTATATTTGTAACTTCACAATGATAAAAAAAAAAGTTCCACCAATTCATGCAAGGTTCATTGAACGTTTTGGAACTCATGTCATAGTCGGGGTGAGCATGGGAGGAAAGGATGTGCTTTATGTTAGACAAGAAGTTACATCAGATCCCCATGATCCAGCTAGTATTCAAAAACTTTTGACAGAAACAGCTAGCCTGAAGTTCACGGATTCTGCAAATAATCATTGTATGTCTTCTCAAGACTTGAGTAACATAAAAGAGGTACCGTGGACATCTTTATTTTGGCCTTGCTGCATGTTTTGTTGGAAATAAAAAATAAGTATTATAAAAAGTTTCAAGCTAAAAACTGTTTTGAATGAAAATTTATGTATTGATTTAATTCTAAGGCAGGACATGTAGAAAACCCCTTCCCCCTACAATTCCCCACAACATAGAAATCTTGCTATGCATGTTCTTCGCATATGTATAAGTAACAAAGTCGTTATCCCCTTAAAAAAACTCACTGGGATTGCAGAATCTTTTTGAGATACACATTAGGAGGGGTGGAAGCAGTCAAAATATGAGCCATAGTGAATGGTTGGATACTATTGACTCAGAACCTGACATCATATCAATGCATCTTCTCCCGCTGACAGCCCTTTTGTCAGGTGTCCGTGGAGTAGGATTTGTGACCCATGGTATAAATCTCTATATTCGATGTAAGTAATTATTTGATTTGTTTTGTTGCACAAATATTTGACAGAAAAGTAAATATGTGTTACTTTAATTTAAGAAAAAAAATTGGTATACCTACCAATAAAGAATAAATTAATAATCCAAGGGAACACAGTTGATCACTTTTTCTTGTTTAGCACACTGAAAGAACTATTGAATTGTGCACTTCTATTGCAAAGCTTAAAGAGGTTAGATGGGATAAACCATTAAACCTCTCAGAAGAAAATTTAACAATCTCTCTGAAATTTATTTAGCTGAACCTGCAAAAAAATTGTGATTATTGAAACAAACAAACCTCCAATTGAAGACCTCCATCAATTTTTAGAGTTTCAGCTACCGAGACCATGGGCTCCTCTACTTGGCGATATACATCTTGATTCATACTGGAAGCATCAAGTGAACACCTGGCTACGATTTAGTATCTTGGGTCCTAAGCTTTACATAAATACAACTCCAGTAAGTTTTCCATCTTGTATTTTTAATGTTTATCGAGTTGGTGTTTCCCATGCTTTCAATCTGCTTGTAAACTGTGAGGCTCTGAAGATGCACAAATGAGACAAGTCTTGCATCATGCATAAGCTAGTTTTCACCATTGGATCAATGAATCCCCCCATTAAATTAAATGAGAAATGATATGACTTTTTGAACTAATGGTGTAAAGGACACTTGTCCATGATGCAAGACCATTTTCCTTGTGCATGTTAGACAAAACCTACTTTGAGCTTCTCTAATATTTTCTACAATTGCATTGGCTCCTCTTTTTCTTGATGGCTGGTAGATGTAGGTAATAGACCAGTAACTGGCCTCCGATTACAATTGGAAGGAAGAAGAAGCAACCGGCTGGCCATTCATCTGGCTTCCCTGCCCAAGTCCTTACCACTTGCAGACAATGCAAATGCGTATTTATCTTGTGACTCATACAGCTGTACCTTCCATAAGAAAGTGAAACGGATCTGCTTTTCATATGTTTGTACCGCTCCCGTTGAATCAGATGATAGCCTTTCCATTGTCACAGGAGCTCAGTTACAAGTTGAAAAGAAATGTCTCCTTCTACGGCTGCGCTTAAGTTATTGGTGCTACACTTCAGAAGCCACCTGAGTGGGACCAATCCCCCACTCATGACCAGTCCAGGAGAAAGTTTTGGGACATCACTTCTTATATTCCCAAAGGGGGACATACGAATCATCCAAAGCCTGGAGATGTGACCATTGCTTCTGCTGTATATCCTACTGGCCTCCCTGTACCAATAAATACACCTAAGCTTCAAAGGTATGTGGATCCAACAGAAATGATCAGAGGACCAGAAAACACTCCAGGATATTGGGCTGTGTCCGGAGCAAAGCTTTCTGTACACAATGGGAAAATATATCTCTTTGTTAAGTATTCACTGTTGAGCTTTGTTATACAGTCTGAGATCAAAGCTTCATAAAAGTGCTTTAATGCTCAGTAGACCTCCTCTTGAAGTTTGTTACGTGCCACACTGGCTGCGGAGTTAGCTTATTTGGTGATGTTTTGCGCCAGAAGCTGTATTGGTTTTATTGGCACATGTATATGACCGAGTGTCTTTGACAGCAGTGATTTGTATAAAATTTGAGTTTGTGAAGTTTATTTTCTTTTGGAAATAGATTTGAGTTTGAAGTTTTTTTTTTCTTTTGGAAATAAATTTGAGTTTGTAAAGTTGATTTGATTAAAATTGAGGTTGAGTGATGATATGTATTTAAATAAACATGGTAGTTTTCTGTGTCTATTGTGTTCTTTACCCATTGTCATTTCTACCCACATGGTAAAATATGATTTGATAAACACATAAAAAAATGATTTAATACCTTTTTAAACCTTTATTCTTGTCTGTTTATTGAAGACCTAAATCTAAATCACTTTAACCGGAGTTTTTCAGCTCAATAACCTCTTTTGTTGTACTTATCCTTTTTGCTTTATGGGTTGGGTTTTTATGAATCATCTCTTTGTTTTTATTGTGACTAGATGTTTTACTTGGTTATGCAGCGTTTTCTCCAACGTTCCTCTTGTAGAACAAAAGATAAAATAAATAAAAGTCAATTCAAGGCAGTGTGGATGGACCTACAGAATCAATATTATCAGGCAGCCTAAAAATTACGCCCAAGACTGATTTTAACAGCAACTTCTTTTGAGGTTTTGATTTTGGTATTGCCATTTTTACATGTCTTCTTTTGAGATCCAAAAAATCAAATGTTTTTTGTCTAAAGTTTAGACCAAATACATTTGACTTTCTGAATTCTTTTTGCTTATATTTTGTTAGGAAATGAATCATCAATCATCAGTAATTTTATAAAATATAACAATACTTATTGATATATTTTGGTACGTGTAAATAACCTTAAAACTAAAATTAAAAATGAAATTTGGTAGTACAGAATTCACCCTTTTCCTGTTTCCTCAAACAATATAATGGTAGGTGTGAATGGTCTGAAATGGAAAAACTTGATCCACAAAAGTCCACATCTCCCTTCCTGTTTGTCTGCATGTTATACTGTTTCCTAGATGCTTCCCTCCCTTTTCCAGCAACCAAGTCTTTCCCCCCAAAAGGATCGGTCAAACTCAATCTTTAACTTGGCTTCATCTTTACTTGAGCAATGACACAATCACCAAGTGTTTCTGGTTTTGAAGCAGCCCAGAAAGCAATAAACGCACTTGGTTTGGGTTTTGATTTAACACAAGATATTAACTTTGACAACTGTAAGACTGGTTCACGGTTGATCCTCATTGATGAAGAGCAGTTCCGTCGTTTGGAGATTCCGGGAGGGGTTTCAATTCCAGATGTTTCAAATTCTATCAGATGTGATGGAGGAGAGTATATCAGAATCAATTCAGATGTCCTTACCTTGGAACAGGTTTGTTTCTACTATGCACAAATATAGGACCAAGCATGGGATTTTTAACAAAATTAAGGTAGTAGGAGTATATTAATATAAATTTAAAAATATAAATATAAGACTTGAATTACTGAATAGGAGACTAGAATCTGTATTGATTTGCTTCATTAATTAAACTCTTAGCTAAATTGATAATAATAATAATAATAATACTCTTTGTTCAAAATAAATTAGGGATTCTCTATCTAATTACTCTCTAGTGGGTTGGCTTAGCGAATTTGCTCTAGATTTGCAATGTTGCGGTTGCCAAGAAATGTGTACATGGATACTCCCAAATGACAGGTCTCAAGTTCGAACTTGTGATAAACAAACTCACTTGGACAGGAAGGGAATTGGTACACACAGTTGACACAACGAGACTACTCTGAATGAGAAAACTTACGGATTTTTTTTATCCAAGGCAAAAAGAATAGAATCAAGAAATGATACAAGGAAATTAGAAAAGAAGATATTTATGTAGTAATAAGATAGTAAGAAAAGTATCACTGTTTAACAAAAGAATGGGAAAATCTGAATATATATCATGTTGACTGAACAAAGATATTGTTGATAGATATATGAAGTGGTGCGTACCCAACCAGAACCCATAATTAACACTTTTAAGACCATGTCTTTAATGCGTCATTTCAGATGTTGCAACATTTCAACCGTGAAATGCGTCTGTCTGGCAAAATTGCATCCGGTCACTTTTGTGCTTCATTTGGCATACATTTTCGAGGTTTAAAAGAATTGGATTCAATCGTCCATCTTGCTTATGATGGCTGGTTCATCAAACGCTATACCATTGAATTAGAAAGGTATCATGGTGAACTCCACGATCATGTCAAAGAAGCTGTGCCGTCATCATGGGACCCTGAGGCTTTGACAAGGTTAGACCCTGGAACTGCATTTGTTTGGCACATGCAATAGATATGTTCTATTATTTTTTAAGTTTTATTAGCCACAGGGTTGTACTACAAGAATAGAAGTACACGTGGATAAGTATTTGGGTTAATGGTTCAAATTGTAGTACTAGTAGTAGTAACAACTCGCTGTATTAAAATGAAATTCTATTAAAAATCGAGTGTTTCTCTTGCATACTTACCATGTCAAAAAACCTTTATCATGATAGGTATTAATAGATTCCTAAATACTCTAGTCACTTATTTCTATTACCTAAAAGTAACAACTCATCCTAACAATAAACCAAGTTTGTAAACATATACATGCTGATATCCTTTTTTGGTCAATTTAAACCTATTCTATTTTAGACCAGATATAATGAATAAAACCAACTTCATTCGCACCCCAAATTTCATCCAAATTTTTGTTATGCATTGCTCGTCATTAATTAGTTGACTGTGAAGCTCTTCCCTATGATGCAAATAACACTGTGATGATGAGTTATCAATGACTGACACTATTGACAATCTATATTTGTAACTTCGGAATGATAAAATAATTTATGCCGATTCATGCAAGGTTCATTGAACGTTTTGGAACTCATGTCATAGTTGGGGTGAGCATGGGAGGAAAGGATGTTCTATACATTAGAGAAGAAAATACATCAGATCTCCATGATCCAGATAGTATTCAAAAACTTTTGACAGAAACAGCTAGCACGAAGTTCGTGGATTCTGCAGATAATCACTGCTTGGCTTCTCAAGACTTAATTAACATAAAAAAGGTACAATGGACATCTTTATTATGACCTTGTTGCATGTATTCTTGGAAATGAAAAAGAAGTATTATAAAAAGTTTTTGTCTTGAACAGCTTTGAATGAAATTTACGTATTGGCTTTAATTCTAAGCGTTACTTGTAGAAAATCCTTCCCATTCCATTCCCCCACAAACGATAAAATCTGTGTATGTTTGTTCTTTGCATATTTATAAGTACCATAATGTAGTTATTCCCATAAAAATTTGTTTTCTGGCCGTATTTTTTTTTTTTGAAGGGCCGTATGCTTTTTTAAATTGAATTTGTAAGAACAGTTTCTTTTAACTGATTATTAATTTCTTTGCAATTTTTTGAGCTAATTAGCTAGTTATAACTTTTATATGTTTTTAAGGAGTGAAGTTGGAGACAAATTTATATCAATGTGGTGTTTCATTTATTTTTTGTTGGTAAATGTTAGTGGTTGTGTTAGTTTCTAGGATTTGAACCCTAAACCTCCAGCTTAAAACTCATTTGGTGTCCCTTACTTCACCGACCAAGCTACCTACATGTTAAAATGAATGCATTAAATTTCTTATTTGCATATAGAACGTATCTTACATCTGGAATTGTTCACACAGTATAGATATTTCTTTTCTATCAAAGGATGATTGTTCATTTTATGAATGTTCAGCTGTGCACATGGTTTAACCTTCCTTTAGTACAGTTATTTACTACCTTTAATTATCTCTTCTTATGTTGTTGTATCTTCCAATAAAATAACACCTTTTGTAATTTTGTCAGTTGTATTGCCATGTCAATGTCCTCTCTGAAGAAACTTGTGTAAGATAGTTAATTATTAGCATCACCATACTATCATTTATGTTCTATATAATAAAACTAAAATTTTCTGTTACAAACAAAATAATTTGTAAATGCGATAGTTGTTGCAAGCAAAATGATTTGTAAATTTCCTGATTGCATTGATCATCCATTAAAAAAATTCTTTCACTGGGGTTGCAGAATCTTTTTGAGATGCACATTAGGAAGGGTGGAAGTAGTCAAAAGATGTCTCATAGTAAATGGTTGGGTACTATTGACTCAGAACCTGACGTCATTTCAATGCATTTTCTTCCCCTGACAGCCCTTTTGGGAGGTATCCATGGAGCTGGATTTTTGACCCATGCTATAAACCTCTATCTTCGATGTAAGTAATTATTTGATTTGTTTTATTGCACAAATATTTGACAGAAAAGTAAATTTGTGCTTTTAATTCTATCTAAATTTAAGAAAATAATCTATAAAATGTAGCAGATTATGTCAAGAAAAATGGTATACCTACCAATAAAGAATAAATTCATAATCCAAGGGAACACAATTGATCAACTTTTCTTGTCTAGCACACTGGAATAAATAGTCAATTGTGCTCTTCTATAGCAAAGTTTAAAGAGGTTAGATTGCATAAACCATTAAACATCAGAAAATATAATAATCGCTCTCTGAAACTGATTTAGCTGAACCTGAAATAAAAATGTGACTATTGAAACAGACAACCCTTCAATTGAGGATCTCCATCGGTTTTTAGAGTTTCAGCTACCAAGACAATGGGCCCCCGTACTTGGCGAGATACATCTTGATTCTTACCGGAAACATCAAGTGAACACCTGGCTACGATTTAGTATCTTGGGTCCTAAGCTTTACATAAATACAACTCCAGTAAGTTTTCCATCTTGTATTTTTAATGTTTATCGAGTTAGTGTTTCCCATGCTTTCAGTGTGCTGGTAAACTTCAAGACTTTGAAGATGCAACCTTTTATGTACTAATAAAAAGCCTGTGCTGAATGTCATTGTTAAGGTGTTGAATATCTAGGATGAACTTTGGTGCTTCTTCTTGCTCTGACAGAGTTAAGGTGAAATATCATTGTTCATAATCCAATGCATGCATAAAAACTTGGAGAACTAACTCTGTTGCAAAAAAAATTTGCAGAAGTAACTCTGTTTCTGAGAGACTATATTGGCCTCTGATGATTGTTATTATTGTCACCTATAATCATCATACTGGGTATTAGCAAATACTCCTCCGTCCTTTTTTTTTAATCTATCCATTTGCTCCCTAATTAAGAAGTCAATTTTCGTATTGATTTTATGTAAAAGTTGTGTTACAATTACTAAAATGACTTTATTTCATTACTAGTAATCAACACCAAAATTCAATGAAGTTTTCGCAGCATGCATTTTTAAGTAGTGAAGGAGTAGAATGATTTTCGTGAAGAGAACAAACAAGTCTCTTTCGTAGCAACTCCAGTCTCGTTAGAAATAGGGAGTCGGATTTTTTTACCAATCAAATTGATAGTATAAACATAGGAAGTTGTAGAAATGAGTTAGTATTAGAAACAAATGAGGCAACATTTAATTCTACCAACATGCTGATCATAGGAAGTTGTACAATTGAATAAATGCATGTGTAGGGGCGTTTTTGGAAAAAAAATATTAAATAGAGTTGAATTTATTGACTTTTGCTTATATTTGAGACCAAACTTTTTTGATGTTTTTTGCTTATAAATAAGGCCAGAGGGAGTACCAATTTTTCATTTCGTAAGAGTTCAATATACTTTTAGTCCGTATAATATTAGACTTTGGTCTTCGTATATTTTAATTCATGTTTTCTTCTCTCAAACCTATGAAATGCTCACTTTTGATCCTCACCGTTGATATATTTCCGTTATAAGGTTGATCAATGAAAGACCATATTAGCCGCACCAAATTTCAAAATTTGTTATGCAGGTGGCCAATGTGGATTCAAATATTTGTGTCTTTCTATTAGCCTACTCATAACCACTAGAGATCCGTTAGCGTCAAGTACAAAAAGTGTGAATTCAAATATTGAAAAGATGAAAATGGATAGAAAAAAGAAATTGTAATGAGTAAAGTATAAAAAATCATAAAGTACTTTCGGAACTGGTATGTTCAGACTGCTATCATACTAGTTACTAGTAACACTGGTAGAACATTGGTTCTATACTTCATAAATTGAATATTTTAACATTGGCTCCTTTTTTTTCTTAATGGCAGGTAGATGTAGGTAATAGATCAGTAACTGGCCTTAGATTACAATTGGAAGGGAGTAGAAGCAACCGGTTGGCCATTCATCTGCAGCATCTGGCTTCCCTACCCAAGTCCTTACCACTCCCGGACAATGAAAATACTTATTTATCTTGTAACTCGTACAGCTGTAACTTCCATAAGAAAGTGAAATGGAACTGCTTTTCATATATCTGTACTGCTCCTGTCGAATCGGATGATAGTCTTTCCATTGTTACAGGAGCTCAGTTGCAAGTTGAAAAGAAGTGTCTTCTTTTACGGCTGTGCTTTTCCAAAGTTATTGGTGCTACCCTTCAGAAGCCACCTGAGTGGGATCAATCTTCCAATCTTCACCAGTCCAGGAGCAAGCGTTTGGGCATCACTTCTTTTATTCCCAAAAATAAACATAGGGATCATCCAAAGCCTGGTGAGGTGTTCATTAGTTCTGTTCTGCATGCTATTAACCTCCCTGCACCAGTAAATGCACCTAAGCTTCAAAGGTATGTGGACAAAATGGAAATGGTCAGAGGACCAGGAGAAACTCCAGGATATTGGACCGTGTCCGGAGCAAAGCTTTCTGTACACAATGGGGAAATCTATCTCCTTGTTAAGTATTCACTATTGAGCTTTAGTTGTACAGTATGAGATCAAAGTTTCCTTAAAGTGCTTTAATGGTCAGTTGGCCTCCTCTTGAAGTTGGTTGCATGCTTCACTGCCTGCAGAGTTAGCTGGATTTGGTGTGCTTTGTGGCAGAAGCTGTATTGGTTTTATCGGCACCCTTTAACATGTGTATGACTGAGTGCTTGACAACATTGATTTGTATAATATTGTCAAAAAAAATTATTTGTATAGAATTTGAGTTTCTAAAGTTTATTTGATTAAAATTGAGTTTGAGTGACGATATATATTTACACAAACAGGTTGGGTTCTAAGCAAGCATATCCTTATTCGCTATAATCATTAAGGATACGGTTACCCTACACATGGTAGTTTTTTGTGTCTGTTGGGACCTTTACCCATTGTGATTCATACACACATGGTAAAATATGATTGAATGACCATATAAAATAAGTTTACACAGAGTGAATACTTAATAAATTCACTAAAAAAAATGAACCTAATACCTTTTTAAACCATTATCATTATCCTCAGATAAAAGACAAGTCCAAATCACTTGAACTGGAGTTTTTCAGTTGGATAAACCTTGGAATATCTTTTTTTAATCTTTGTTTTTATGCTAGATGTTTTACTTGGTTATGCAGCTTTTTCTCCACCATTCCTCATGCAGAACAAAAGACAAAAAAAATCAAGTCAACGCAGTATGAACAAACAGAATCTGCATTATTAGACAGCCTAAAAATTACCTCCAAGCACAAACCTTAGAAACAAAAACATGAATAACAAACCAACGGCAGCTGCACCACTCAAGACTTATCTTAACAGTAGCTTATTTTTGAGGTTTTGATTTTGGTACCTTATTTTGAGATCCAAAAGGTCAAATAATTTGCGTAAGTTTTAGACCGAATATATTTGACTTTTGCTTATATTTTGTTACGGAGTGAGTAATAAATAATTTTATTAAAAATAACAAAATTTATTGATATCTCTTGGTACATGTAAATAGCCTTAAAACTACAATTAAAATGAAGTTAGGTGGTGAAAAATATACCCTTAATATGAATGGTCTAAAATGGAAAAACTTGATCCACACAACACAAGTCAACATTTCCCGCCCTGTATGTCTGTATGTTATCCTGTTTCCTAGCTGCTTCCAACACTTCTCCAGCAAGCAAGTCAAACTTCATCTTTAACTTTGCTTCATCATAGTTATAAGTGTGCAATGCAATGATTCCCTCTGTGTATGTATTGTCTGCATGTAGCAGTTGACATTCAAGTAGAGTAATGGCACAATCACCAAGTATTTCTAGTTTTGAAGCAGCCCAGAAAGCAATAAACATACTTGGGTTGGGTTTTGATTTAACACAAGATATCAACTTTGACAACTGTAAGACTGGTTCACGGTTGATCCTCATCGATGAAGAACAGTGCCGTAATTTGGAGATTCCGGGAGGGGTTTCAATTCCTGATGTTTCAAATTCTATCAGATGTGCTGGAGAAGAATCTATTAGAATCAATTCAGATGTTCTCTCCCTGCAACAGGTTTGTTTCTACTTTCCACAAAAATGGGACTGAGCACAACTAAAGATACCATCATATGAAGTGGTAGGTTGCCAAGAAGAACCCACAATTACCGCCGCTAAGTATAATTAACACTTTTTAGAACATGTCTTTAATGTGCTGTTTCAGATGTTACAACATTTCAACCATGAAATGCGCCTGGATGGAAAAACTGCATCCGGTCACTTTTGTGCTTCATTTGGGTTGCATTTTTGCGGTACAAAAGAATTGGATTCAATCATCCATCTTGCTTATGATGGTTGGTTCATCAAACGCTATGCTGTTGAATTAGAAAAGTATCATGGTGAACTCCATGATCATGTCAAAGAAGTTGTCCCATCATCATGGGACGCTGAGGCCTTGACAAGGTTAGGCTCCTAAATACTCAAGTCACCAATTAATAATAACATGTAACAACTCATCCTAACATTATACATATGCAATTTGTTATTCTTTTTCTATCAATTTCAACCTATTATATTTTTTACAAGTTATAATGAATGAAAACAACTTCGTTAATCCCCTCCCCCTAGTTTCATCCAAATTTGTATTATGCGTTGCTCTTCATTAATTATTTGATTGTGATGATGGGATGTCATTAGGTGAAACTATTGACAATCTATATTTGTAACTTCACAATGATAAAGTAATTTATGCTGATTCGTGCTAGGTTCATTGAACGTTTTGGAACTCATGTCATAGTAGGGGTGAGCATGGGAGGAAAGGATGTGCTATATGTTAGACAAGATGATACATCAAATCACCATGATCCAGACAGAATTCAAAAACTTTTGACAGAAACAGCTAACATGAAGTTTATGGATTCTGCAAATAATCATTGCTTGGCTTCTCAAAACTTAAGTAACAAAAAAAAGGTACCATGAACATTTTTATTTTGACTATGTGCATGTTTTATTTAGTTTATTTCTAATGCAAGACTTTTAGAAAACCCTTCCCCTCCATTCCCCCACAAAACATAAAAACCTGGGTATGCATGTTCTTTGTATACATATAAGTAACATAAAGTTGTTATTTCCTTAAAAAGTTGTTTTCGGCAATATACTTTTTAAAATTGAAATGTTAAGATCAGTTTCTTTTGGTTATTAACATCCCTGTAATTGATTGAGGTAATTTACTAGTTAAAGTTTTACTATGCTGAGCTCATGTATTTTAAGGTGTGAAGTTGGAGATAAATTTCAAATCATTTCTGTTTTACATGGTTTTTTAGGCAAATGTTTTAAGTTAGAGTTCATCAAACGAGTACCTACATACTTGTTAAAACAAATGCAAATTAAATTTCTTATTTGCATATAGAATGTATCTTGCATTACATCTGGAATATTTCGCCCCAGTATGGATATTTTCTTCTAAGAATGATTATTCATTTTATACATGTTCATCTGTGCAAATGGTTGAACCTTCCTTTAGTACCATTTTATGCTCAATATAATAAACATAAATTGTTATGTTTATCTTAATATCTGTATTGCAGAATATTTTTGAGATACACATTAGGAGGGGTGGAAGCAGTCAAAAGATGAAGCATAGTGAATGGCTGGATACTATTGACTCAGAACCTGACATCATATCAATGCATCTTCTCCCTCTGACAACCCTTTTGTCAGGTATCTCGGGATATGGATTTGTTGCTCGTGCAATAAACCTCTATCTTCAATGTAAGTAATAATTTGATTTGATTTGTTTTGTGCTCTTCTATTGCAAAGCTGAAAGAGCTTTAAGAAAATATAATAACCTCTCACTGAAACTGATTTAGCTGAACTTGCAAAAAAATTGTGAACTGAAACAGACAAACCTCCAATTGAAGATCTCCGTCAATTTTTAGAGTTCCAACTACCAAGAGTATGGGCCCCTATACATGGCAAGATACATCTTGATTATAACTGGAAGCATCAAGTGAACCAGTCCTCGCTACGATTTAGTATCTTGGGTCCTAAGCTTTACATAAATACAAATCTAGTAAGTTTTCCAGCTTGTATTTCTTATGTTTTTTGAGTTGGTGTTTCCTATGCTTTTAATGTGCTGGTAAACTGTGAGGCTCCAAAGATGTAACCTTTTAGGTACCAATAAAAAGAAGGCGTTAGTTGTTTCCTTGCATTAGTTGTTGAATTTCTAAGTAGGGATGGGTTGGCAATGGCATAGCACAAGTTACTACTAGAGATCCGTTAACGTCAAGGACCAAAAGTGTGAATTTCAAATATTTAAAAGATGAAAATGTGAACAATAGTAAATTACTTCTTGATTTAAGGAATTAACTTGTGTACTCTGTCCTATAAAATGAGCACTCTTTAATTAGAATAAATACACTCTGGGTTCCTAAGATTTTCTAAATTGCATTAGCTCCTTTTTTTCTTGATGACAGGTAGATGTAGGTATTAGGCCAGTAACTGGACTTAGATTGCAATTGGAAGGGAAAAGAAGCAACCGGTTGGCCATTAATCTGCAGCATCTGGTTTCTCTACCCAAGTCCTTACCACTAGCAGACAATGCACCTGCTTATTCGTCTTGTGACTCGTATAGCTGCAAGTACCACAAGAAACTGAAATGGAACTGCTTTTCATATGTTTGTACTGCTCCGATTGAATCAGGTGATAGTCTTTCCATTGTCACAGGAGCTCAGTTACAAGTTGAAAAGAAATGTCTCCTTTTACGGCTGCGCTTTTCCAAAGTTATTGGTGTTACCCTTCAGAAGCCACCTGAGTGGGACCAATCCTCCAATCTTGGCAAGTCCAAAGAGGGATATATGCATTATCCAATGCCTGGTGAGGAGACCGTTCATCCTCTTTTATATTCTGGTGCCCTCTCTAGACCAGTGCGGACACCTAAGCTTCAAAGGTATGTGGACAGAATAGAAAGGATCAGAGGACCAGAAGACACTCCAGGATATTGGGCTGTGTCCGGAGCAAAGCTTTCGGTACACAATGGGAAAATATATCTCCTTGTTAAGTATTCACTGTTGAGCTTTTGTACAGTCTGAGATCAAAACTTCTTAACAGTGCTTTAGTGATCAGTTGACCTCCTTTCGATGTTTGTTGTGTGGCTCACTGTCTGCAGAGTTAGCTGGATTTGGTGATGCTTTGCGCCATAAACTGTATTATTTTTTATTGACACCCTTTAACATGATTAAAATAGAATGTTTGACAGCAGTGAGGTAAGAACTTGAGTTTGTAAAACTGATTTGATTAAAATTGTGTTTGAGAAAATGATTTATATATGCAAGTTGGGTACTAAGGTCGCGTATCCTTATTGGTACCCATAAAATTCTGCATATAATTACTCGTTGTACTCATTAAGGAGATAGTTATCAGCCCTAATATTTCCCTGGAGCACAAGAAGAAATTTCAAGACAATCTACCTATAAAGATCAGTGACAATATTGAGAAGTATCTGGGGATGCCAACTCAATTTGGCAGGTCAAAGGAGCAAGATTTCCACTTCATTATGGATAGAATTTGGAGCAAACTTAAAGGCTGGAAAGAAAAGAGTCTATCATTTGAAGGTAGAGGGGTGTTGATCAGAGCAGTAGTTCAAGCTATCCCTACTTATATAATGAGCTACTTTTTATTACCAAAGGGGCTTTGTGAGAAAATTGAAAAAGCAGTATGCTCATTCTGGTGGGGCAGTACATACTCAAAAAGGAAAATTCATTGGATCAATAAAGACAAACTCCTCAGATCCAAACATGAAGGTGGTATGGGTTTTAAAATTCTAAGGGACTTTAATATAGCCATGCTGGCTAAACAAGCATGGAGGTTTCACATCTAGCCTAACACTCTTGTGTCAAGATGTTTCAAAGCTAAGAACTTCCCATATTCTGATATTCTTAAAGCATCAATAGGTAGTTCTCCGAGTTATGTTTGGAGGAGTATTTTCAACTCTCTTTGGGTCATAAACAAAGGCAGTTGTTGGAATATTGGGGATGGGAATACTATCAGGATATGGGAGGATAATTGGATTCCCCAACATAATGGCTTCAAACCTATTACTACTAGGAGGGGCATTTCTAATGTAACTAAGGTCAAAGAGCTTTTGCATCAGGATGGTGCAGGGTGGAACCATCAATTGATTGATACTACTTTCTTCCCTATTGACTCTCACCAAATTAAGCAGATACATATTATCAACACTTCCAGTGAGGACTCCCTAATGTGGATGCATGAGAATAATGGCTCTTATTCTGTGAAAAGTGGGTACAAAGCCATCCAGAGCTGGAAAACGAGCTCTATCTCAAATCCCTCTATCAGCAGCCCAGATTCCCATCTCTGGAAAAAACTTTGGGCTCTACACACTATACCCCGCCATAAAACTATTCTTTGGAGAATCCTAAATAACTCTCTTCCTGTTAAGTCTGAATTGGATAAACGAGGCATCCATTGTATTCCTCTTTGTCCTAGATGTCATACCAAGGTGGAAACCCTTAACCACGTTTTTATGTCATGTCCCTTAATCACTAGAACTTGGTTCGGCTCGTGTTTAAGCCTTAAGATTATGGAACAACCTATTCATGATGTTAAGGATTGGATTGCTAATATAATTTTAACAGAGAAAGAGGATCTAATCATCCAGATAGCATCCTTAACATACAACATATGGCAAGCGCGTAATCAACAAGTGTTTGAAGATCTAACCATACCTGAAGTAGACATCATACAGAGATCTGAACGCTGCATCAATGAATTCATCCAAGCCAACTCTCCTTCCTCTTCTCCGGACATATCGCCTCCTTACTCTGATCGTCATGTGTTGTGTCCTCGTCCAAAACGATGGATTAAACCGGAAGCTGGATGGGTGAAGGCAAACAGCGACGCCAATCTCCAACAACCAACAAAATGGGGCTTAGGAGCTATTATAAGAGATGAGATGGGGTTAGTAATGGTATTTGCAGAGTGGGAGATGAGTGGTTATCAGGATGCTTAGCTTGCAGAAGCTTATGCGCTCCTTCAAACTATGAGGCTGGCCATTGATTGCGGTTTCAAAAGGGTGGTTTTTGAGGGAGACAATGAAAAGGTTTTCACTCTCGTTCAAAATGATATTTCAGACATAAGATCTTATCTTGGGAGGATATTAAGTGAAATCCAGAAGCTGCAATCGCAGATAGACACGTGTAGGTTCAGTATAATCCCTAGAACGGCTAATTCAGTAGCCCATAACTTGGCACATTTGGCCCATTATGATCCAAATAGAATTTGGATAGAGGAGGTACCTTACTCCATATAGGAGGTGTATTTTCATGATTTAGCTCATTAATAAAATGTGTCCTTTATTTCAAAAAAAAAAAAAAAAAAAAAAAGGAGATAATGATCCCACAGTGGTAGTTTTACTACATCTAATGGCTCCTGAATGATTGTGTGTTTTAATTGTATTAAAGGGAACGCAGAATGAATAGTTATTAAATTCATTAAAAAATTGAATCTAGTAAAAAAAAAAAAATCTAATGCCTTTTTAACCTTTATTATTATTTGTATATAAAAGACCTAAACCCGAATCATTTTAACAGGAGATTCTCAGCTGGATAAACCTCTTTTGTTTGACTTATCCTTTTTGCTTTCTGCGTTGAGTTTTTCTGAACCTTCTCTTTGTTTTTATGACTTGATATTTTACTTGGTTGTGCAACTTTTTCTCCAACATTCCTCCTGCAAAACAAAATATAAAAAGTCAAATGGACGAAGTATGGACTAACAAAAGCAGCATTATCTCATAGTCTAAAAAATAGGTCTAAGCTCTGTGCACAAACCTTAGATTCAAAAACATGAATAATAAACCAGCGGCGGCGGCACCACCCATGACTGTTATTAACAGTAGCTTCTTTTTTGGTTTTAATTTTGGTATTTCTACACTGCCTTCTTCTGTTTCATCTAAATATTCGAAAGAGTGCACACTCTCATCTTCTAGTTTTACTTCTTCCTACATAACAAAATTACAAGACAGATTCAATTTGCATACAGAAATGAGTTAACATAAGCATTCCTGCTAAAGGATCAAAAGTCTACACTTACATTAATACGCACCATGTCAGCATGTTCTGGATGGTAAATGTGATCCTCGTAGCACTGACATGGCTGATGAGCATCATTGCATGCAAGTTTGGAGCTTTGATTTGTTTTGCCACATCCAATGTGAGACAAATCTTCATCACAGTTAGTAAGAGCTACAGCATCATTGGTTATCATATCTAGTATTCTCTGACCTCCATCGCCAATGTCTTGAGTTGTGACACTTTCGTCACAGGAATCGTTAGTATCATCATCTTGAGTGAGACATCTTTCACATTTATCTACACCTAGAGCATCGGGTTCAGGATCCAGACAACCATTGTTTAGTTTACCATCACTGCCCAACTTAATAGCAGCTGCACTAACTATACCTTCCTCGTTTGGCACGCAGAACAACATAACCTTAGACATCAAGACTTCGGAATCCTTTTGTTTACACGGTGTGTTTTCCTTTTGAGAGCCATCTTCCAAAAAATATGAGGAACTTTGGCTATCTTTCACTCTATTTGATGTCATAGCACATTTTCCTTTCTGATCCCATTTACAAAACTCAGGCAAATAATAAGAGTGACAGGACAGAAGCTCCCCGGGTTGGTTGCAGCTAGCATTATCCAAGCACCTCGAATCAACTTGAGACTCCATGCCTTCATCTGCTAGAGACTTTTCCAGTATAGTTGAACTAATTTCATTGCAATGAGGTGCATCTCTATCTGAAGAGTTAGTATTGCAGAAGTGACAGTCAGGAGAATATAATGAATGCTCGATTTCCTCAAATTTATTTGCAGAATATGAATTTCTTGCACAGGAAGTGATACCATATGCCACTTCCTTGCATTTTATGTCTTGAGCTTCATATTCTTTTATCTTGTCCCATTGATCATTTTTGTCATTGTGCGATTTAAAGGATTCAATGTTCTGGACATTGTTCTCTGTATCAAATAGATCTTCCAAATTCAGTGGTTCCCTTGTTGAACAGCTCATGCCAGCTACTTGCAGAACCTCCATATTATCAGAAAGATCAAAACATCTACCACTTTCAATAGATTGTGGAGTTGGGTTTGAACCGTGAGAGCTAGCACTTTGATGTACATTTGGTTTACTATTTACTTCACCAACCATATCAGAGCCCCTTTTGTTTTTTGCATACAATGTAGCATCTATAATTGATGTTTTGTCATTCGTACTCATAGGAGTCCAGACGACAGAAGCATTGTTTCTTAATAAAACATGATCCAAGAAATCAAAGTCTGTGGTCCTACTTTCTTGGACTTGCTCTACTCTAGTATCCAAAGGAGATGTCGTATCAATCGGCTTGCAATCATGTTCATGCTCTACATTGTATTCCGAAGATTCCTCTACATTATATTCCGAAGATTCCATTGAGGATAAGATTTCCAACTCGTCATTAGAATTCTCATTTCTCTGTTGATTTTGAATATCCAATTGATCTAAATCTTCGGACATAAAATCACTTTCACCTGTTAGAGATGGTATATTGTAGTTTAGCTCTGACTTGTAATCATAGAAGTCATCAGTAGGTAAGTCATATAATTGAGGAAATGGATGCATGATATCCGTGTCATTATCAGGGTCTGAATATGTCAGGTAGTCTCTATTGGAGCTTGTAAATGAGTAACCCTACAGAAGCAGAAGCATAAAGCTTTTTAGATATAGAAGTTGCAAAATGATTTGGTAGAAGCATGCACAAGGCACGGATGGAATTTACATAGCAATTTATTTACATTTATTTTTGGGTTAAGTTGGAATTAAAAACATTTGGTAAGAATATAACCTCCTACACATGACATTCAAGTCTTAAAAGAGTTAGATAGGTGACAGTTGAGTTCAAATTTAATGTTTTTTTAATTAGTTAGTGAACTTAAGGACGGACCTGACTAGATTTTCGTCTCGGATGGTTCTGGAAGTGATGATTAGAAGAATCTCCGAGAATACTTTGAGACAATTCTATGCTTCTGCGGATGCATCTAACCATATCCTTGGGCATGGCTACCATACATGTCACAATATCAAAATCTGGAACCTGTCACGACGTTATATTAGACAAAACTACAGAACAAATTACAAGGGCAAGTAAATTAAGATTACGAGAAATATCATGAAACTTCCTTACATTTACATTCATAGACCTTGATTTTTTTGAGAACGAGCGAATACATATACAAACTCTTCGAGTATTTTTTCTCTCAACTACATCTGATGGAGTGAACAGATCAACTCCAGTCAACCCTAAGATTTTGCAAATCTACACATCAAAAGAAACTGTAATTATTTAGATATCCAATTAATAATACCTGCAAAACTTGAAAATATAAAGTATAAACAAACACAAAAGTATGTTTCAGAGTTTGTCTTTCTTGTATTCATATGTCTACCATCAAGAGAAGTTCTCAAAAAGTCATTATCAGCAATTCAGTATAACACATCATAGATTTCAAACTAACATAGATATGATTTAATGGTCAATAATAACTTACCTTCAGAAATGAATCAACATTAGAATAAGGCCTATACATCCCACTATTCCTCCTAGAAGCAAATGGGTGACTTTTGTATGATTTTATGTGCCTAAGCTCCATATGCTTTTCCAGCAGCAATTTCCACATCACTTTTGACACTTCAAACCTACAAACCAATTGAATTGTAATAAGATTCAAAGCAATGTATAATACTAATGCATAAGCTTAATTTTTGTCTAACGCCTTTTGGGGTTAAATTCTAATCAGAACAAGAAACTAGTTCCACCCCTTAATTTCTTTCATGAGGAAGTGATCTGAATCTTGTTGTAGAACTATAACATGGTAATTATTTTTACCCTGATGGACGTTACGTTCTTAAAAACCTGAATCGCAGTAAAATTTTAAGCCCTGACTATTGAGAATGTGAACAGGATACTTGCTAGTTTTTCTACTAATCAGTCAACACATGTATGATAGCTATACATTTTGCATTTAAGCAAATATTATAAATTTTTCGTGTGGACATGCGTGTTATTATGCCTATGAGTATCAATCTAATGCTTGTTTGGTTTGCACTCCAAAATTATATCTTTAAAACCACACTTAAAATACTATATGTAAACACAAATAATGAAATTTATTTTTTTTTCTTTTTAAAATAAGTTCAACTCTAGTAGTTGTTCTAAAATCAATCCTGCCCATAAATGGAAAGCAAACATAACTATATGTCTAAAAATATCTATAAAAGGTAAAAAAGCAGATATACTTACAGCAATTCTCCATCAGCAAGTAATTCAGATACAATGAGTTGGTCATCTAATCTTATCTGCAAAACTTCTCCTAACCATATTCTCGTTTGAGTCTGTAAATTAATGAGAAAACAAAATTAATTGCTAGTATAATGAACAAATGACCTCATCCAGAAATTAAACATGTAAGAATAAATAATTATGGTGATAGTAATAGTGAGTGAAATGAAGAGATGAGGAGTGACGATTGATTGATTAACCTGCAAGAATGCATCGTCGAGTTCACGGAAGCTGGATTCAGCAGAGGAGGAGGAGGAGGAATGAATATTGAGTAGCTCAACCGTGGTGGATGAGGATTCCTCCACTTCACAAACCATAATTATGTGAAAAGAAAGACACAACAACCTCAAGCATATACTACATATACATGTCTTCTTCTATATGTAACAACCTATTACGTACCGTACCTAGGATGTGGTTACATAAGACACAGCGAGGATTCTGCCTCTCTTTTTGTGTCCTATTGTTATTGGTAGTTGTCAGTTACAATACATATTTGAAACACACTCGGTGGTCATCATTTGAATCTCGATTATGTTGCTTTGGACTTATATTAACGCTTTCCATTCTCATTGTCTTTAGTCTCATCCCTTTATTTTTTACTCAAAGAACAAGTTTGACCAAATAGTAAAAAAAATTTACTCTTAATTATGGAAAGAACTTATGAGTTATGACTATGTATAAAAAAATAGGTATAAGAAACAATTTTTACAAAGTTGTTTTTTATTTTCTTGACTGCCTTTTTACAAAGTAGTAGTAATTGAGATTAACTTTTCAAAAGCATGAAATCTTTTATAATTTTACCTATTTTTATTCTATTTCAATTAAGAAATGTCTTTTAATTTAAAATATAACAATAATTACCTAGCAAGTTTAACTTTATCCAATCAAAAAAAAACTTTGTTTTTTAAGTTTTTATTTTTAACTTTAGTTTTTTAAACTAAAAAAAATAATAAGTTAAACAATGCCTAATTCGTCTTTTCATAAATAAAAAAGGTTATTGCATTTTCTGTTCTAATAATAAAATAAATAAATAAATGTTTCCATGTAAGTGGTGTGTACACTGAGGAGGTGTTGTGTTAGTGTTACTATTTTTCTTTTGCCTTAACTTATGATTTATTTTATTTTATTTTTATTCTAGGGTGAGAGTCCAATTAAATCCCTCACCGGTGGATCACTTAAAAATTACCGTTAGATTTGATTAATGGTTTAGATTTGTTGAAAACAAAGATGAGAACATTAATACATTTACACACTGTAGTGCCTTCTCTTCCTCTTCATTGTTCTGTTTGAATGTCTCAATTTTTTATTTATTTTAAGAAGCATATCTCTTCTCCCATCCCCTTCATCGTACCAAATTTCTGCATGAAAAACTTGTCACAAAATCAGGGTGAATATACTTGTAGAACATAACATCAATTGAGAGAACACCATCACACCGTTAGGTTGTACCGAAATTTTGCATAATATACCTCTCAATCGATGTTAATCAGTTGACCACACCATCGTACTATTAGATTGTTCTCTCAATAATAATGAAGGAAATGGAAACCCATCTTTGTTCTCTGCAATTGCTTTTTTGTTTTAGACCGGGTGTTTAAATTCAATTAATTGCTTATTTTAAATTTCCATTACCACTCAAACACAAACAAAATTAAAAGGGCCAAATGAAATGGATTTCACTTGTACAACCTCTTCTCATCAAGTCAACCGTTTGCAAACAACTTCAGAAAACATCTACATATTTTTGGTGGGGTGGAGAAGATGGAAGAGATAGAGGTAGAATTGTGTGTGCAAATGTATTCATGTTTTCGTTTTAATTATCAACAAATCTAAAATGTTGGTTAAATCTAACAGTAGTTTTTATTTCTACAAAAAAATGTAGTTTTTAGATGGTCCACTGATGAGGGACTTAATTGAACCTCACCCTAAAATTCACATTTTTTTAAGGAACTTACAATTAATTATTATTAGGCTTAATTGCAGTTTTAGCCCCCTAACTT
>Ga0315915_1001284_pt1 | contig 29995 bp, 15 predicted proteins | sample MpolbnodulesMG_FD_207738 | JGI IMG/M metagenome (GOLD analysis project Ga0315915, IMG submission 207738) | Medicago polymorpha root nodule microbial communities from Los Angeles, California, United States - branched nodules | ecosystem: Host-associated > Plants > Roots > Nodule | place: USA... | reverse complement strand
ATAAACGAAATCAGAGTAGAATGTTATCAGTTACCATTGTTTGGATAAAACTCATTTTGTTGCATCAAATGCCTCTTATACCCACCCCCGCAGTAAAAAAAAAAAGTATATTCATAAAATAAATATGATTTGTAACTCCAGTTGATGGGCGAAATGGAATGAGTCAAGAATGAATTTATAATGATTACATTTAGTTAACATCTCAAAACAATGTAAAGAATATTTTTCTCCATTGCATTAACATCCGAACATATTTTATAGTAGTTTTATCCCATCCCATCGTTTTGACTTCATGAATTTCACCCATATTAGATATCCACACATAGCATTAGTTTGGTAAGAAGACAATAATTTGAATTTGAATTTTTTTCTTTATGCATCTATTGATTATACTTGTAATTCATTCTATGCACCAAACAAAACACCAGGAAAAGGAGGATAATCTACTCACTGTTGCCAATCCAGTGCAGGAGTATCAATCAAGGCCTTAATCTTACTGTCTTCGTCAGCTTTACTAGTTAGAGGAGCATCTGGAATCATGGTGCTTGATTGAACAGGCAGTTGATCAGGTATTGAATATAAATCATTGCCAAATTCATCCCAATCCAAATTTTCAGGCTGTTCAATGGTCCAAAGTTATCAATTTATTAGGAAATGAATATGAATTGTTTATAAAAAAAATGAAATGAAAAAAGAGACTTACATATTGCATGGAAGATGTATAATTTGCCAGTAAGGTACTGTTCTCAGGTTCAGTTTCCACAACCTTATTTTCAACCTCTTGTCTGCAAATAGCAAAATACAGTTACAACTCAAGAACACACAACATACTTTATTTCACAAATGAACAATACAATATGACAAATTGATGACTGCCTATTTACAGTTACATACACAATGCATGATCATTGGTAAACAAATCAAACAAGAGTAATAAGATTAAAGGTTTGAGAAAGTACTTTTTTTCAGTAACAATTGGTAAACATGGCCGTCCTGGAACCCGTCGAATTAACACCGACGTATTTTTAGGAATCAACATTTCTTCATCATGATATTCTGAAATTCCAAAAGACAAAGCCAACTATAAAACACTGTAAATGTGCTGTTTCATGAAGCCTAATATAACCACTATGATACTACAAATTACGCAGCAAAGTTAGGTGCTTCTAATGCACAACTACATTGCAGCCTAACTAGATCTTCCCAGGTCAATTTTGATGCCTTAATTGTAATTGTTTTCTTTCTATTTCTATTATAAGTGAACTCAAATTAAACCTGTTTCAGTTAATGATAGATAGGACTAGTAAAAACTTGTACTTGGCACAAGAAAAGACTGCAACTTTTATAGTCTAAAGTGTACTTATTGAAAAAGGGAATGCTGATGAAGACCCTTCCATCACCATATGATTTGAAAATTTTAATTAGGTTGAACTACCATCAACCATGAAATACATATGCATGAATACGATATTGCAAAGACGAACACTAGTACACCCCTTCAACAAAAGAACACTCAGAACATTTCTATAGCACAGACACCTCTAATCAAAGGAACATTTCTATAGCACAGACACCTCCAATCAAAGGTGACAGTGTCCGCTACACTATCTGACACCAATTACATTCGATTAATTCATTTTCTCAAAAAATATTGGTCTGCGTGACCGGTGTCCGTGCTTCTCAACTTAAAACTCAGTTTACAATCAAGCATCAGATATAAACCCTAATCGAGATTATTAACCTTTCAAACAACTAATGCTGTCGAGGTGTGACTGTCATGTTCGTGTGCCCATGTCAGTGCTTCATAACTTGAAACTCAGTTTACAAACTAACCTAACTACAGGTGATGAGGTTGTGTCCGTGTGCCCATGTCGGTGATTCATAACTTAAAACTCAGTTTACAAATTAAGCATCAAATATAAACCCTAATCAAGAAAATCAATAAATCCTAGTAACCATAACGATGAAAACAGTTAAATTAAAATCGAGAATAAGAACCGACCTTCATTGGTCTGCGCGTTGGTGACCAGAAGGTCAAAATCAGTGCCCCTTCCTAAATGCTTGGATACAAATATACTTTGTTTCAATGTAGCAACAGATATGAAAGGACCATCCATTGGAATTGAATTATAATCTTTAGCACTCTTAAATTTATAATACACCGCCATGGTAGAATACTCTATTGAATTAACACAAAAACAATAATCAATAAATTTCTTCAAAATTGAAAATAAATTACAAAATTAATAATTGTGAAAATCAAAACAAATCAATCGGTACAATATATCAAATCTCTTTCTTTCTACTTTTTTTTTCTATCTAGGTTACGATAGAATAAATCGAACCACCACAACAATGAAAATAAATCTAAAATTCTTCAAGATAAGAAACGGAGTCTTGAATGATCTTGAGAGCATCAACAACAATTGAATCCAAATCCAGCGAAGCGAAACCCTACCGATTCAGAAACCGCGAGAAGCAACAGCAACGGTTAGGGTTTGGTGATGAAATCGAATCTTCGTGCCTTCGATGACGGAATCGGAGAAAACCCCTCTGATCGACAACGGAAGCTTGAAACGTGAATCGCGAATAATCGCTTTTTCTTCTATCTTGTGACGGTAGCTTAATAATCAGAAGCGATTATTTGAATAATCGTAAAGATATGGTTAAAGACAATGAGAATGACGTGTGGGTAGGATGGGATATATATATACGAAATTACAGGTGGACAACGGGCCGGGTTGACCGGGTTCGGACCCAAAAGCACCACACAGCCCAACCCGCGGTTGACCCTTTTCAACCCAATTTCAAGGTGAGTTATATATATGTGTGGAAATTTGACCCTGTACCCCAACATATTTATTATTTACCTTCACCCCTACATTCTACTTGAATTGCCTATTTTACCCATCTATATAAAATTTAAACACCAATTTTTTCTGATTTTCTCCTAAATTTTCCTGTTCACTCTATCCCAACTGCTATCAGAAAACACATTCAAACTTTTTCGGAAAACACCATATATTTGGTTCGGGTTCATTTCGTTAATAACCCATGAATATTCATGTTCATAATCATCATTGTAACAGATGTAACCAATGAGTATTTTGTTTCAGATATGGTTCTATTTTTCGTTGCCTTTTGATCTGTATCCGTTTTTGCAATTTTGATTTGTAACGATGTTTTGGAAAAACGCAAAAACCACATTTTCGGATTTCGAAACACGCATTCTTAGATTTATGGTTTACTCGTGCGACCATGTTTTCTAGAAAACATAAGCCATATGTTCGGATTTATAAAGATAAACCATTTGTGCAATGTTGTTTTTGTTTCCCTTTCAATTTGCTATTTTATTAATATTTTTTATTTATAGTGGCAGGATACATAGGATTATTGCTTGTGAAGTGGTGCTCTAGGGTACTATTGCTCGTGAAGGATTCGTTAAATCAATTAATATAAGTTCAATGGCATGAAGGATACAAAATAATGATTTAACTAATTTTCAGAACGGTTCTTCATTGCTTTCTGGAAAACAAAACTAAACACCAAAAATGATTAAAAAAAGTTTTTCGGAATATACACATCTATCATGTTGGGGTGAATTCTTCCAGATTGGCAAACATTGAAACGAGGATAGAAAAAAAGTGTAAGAAGTTAAATAACAAAAGGATAATATTGAAATTTTAAATAATTTGTAGGATAAATGTATAAATGTATGGGTGTAGGGTAAAATTTACTATGTGTGTGGTGTGGGAATTAAAAAATTTGAAAAACCCAAATCATACAAAATATTGTAGATCAAGGTTACTTAAGTAAATAACATTAAGTAAGGATTTTTATTTTTCGAAAAAATATAATTTGGTTACTTACTCTAAGTGGGGTTTTTTTTTGCTAGTGAACCTGGTCAAGTAAAAATAGTAGAAACAATAAAAAGATATTTGACATTCAAAATAGTTGGAAATATCTAAGTGGGTTTTTTTTTGCTATTGAAATTGGTCAAGTAAAAAAAGGTAGAAAATAATAAAAATATCTTAACTTTAAAAATAATTATTAAATTATAAATAAATAAATAAATAAAAATGTAAACTTACAAATGGAGTTTTTGCTAGTAAATTTAGTCATAGAAATATGTAGAAAAATACAATAAAAAAACATAACTTTGGAAATAATATGAAGGAAAAATGTAGACTTAAACTTACAAATGAAATTCCTTTTGAGAGCTGTGAGTGCCAGGATGAGTTTTGTTCCATTCTTGAACAAAGTCGAAGCCAAAACTCATAAAGATACCAACCCAAAACTTCAAATCTAGAAGGTTTTTCACCATCATAAGCTTCTCTAGCTCTCAGAATTCTCACAGGTCTAGTAGTGTTGTTGTTACCTTTACCAACATATAACAATACATAAGAAACCAATACGTAAAAAGGATTGCGTTCAAGGAATTTTCAATTTATTTTTATTTTTTAACCAATAAATGTAAAATTGCAATTTTGTTTTGAGTAAGCATGTATTGACGGGTCAAATTTCATTCCCTAATTTTGCAGACATGGTTATGACATCATAAGAACCATCATCATAAAATTTTAGAGTTTTTAACGATAGAAGAATTAATTATGAATTGGTTAAGAAATATATAATTATGGGCAATTTACATGAAAATCTACCTCTACAAAAGGAATAAGTTGTGATCAATTGTGTGTTTTTTGTGGGCAACATAATGAAACAATTTAATATCTCTTTTATGGACTATCATTAGTCAAAGCATATATGGTTTGCTTCCTCTTTAGGTGTAGTATTCAATTCGCATGCTTCTAGATACATACCTTTTTAGTTGTGGTTGAAAAGAAATATTATTGATGCAAATGAGGATATTATAGTTAATGAGATGACCTTCTATTACGAAATATGGTGCACTAAAAATAAATAATGTTTTGAGGGGACTAAAATTGATGTGGTTACCACCGTACAAAAGGCACAAAGATTTGTTGCTAATTTTAATAGTGCTAGTATGATGTTGTTGGACGTCCAAACTGCCTCATGGTAATGGTTGCTATAAGTTAAATGTTGATGCAACATGTCCATTAGAGAAGGGGTAAATGAGATATTATTGTTGTTGTAAGAGATTAGGAAGATGTTGCTAGTTGCTGCCAAGTCTTTTCATTATTGGATTCAAAGGTAGCAGAAGTTTTAGTTATGCGAAACGGGTTGAAATTTGCAAAAAAACATGTTTTTTTTCCTTTCTAAATCTTATAACGGAAGCATCTGCTTCTAATGTGGTTTGGGCGTTGAACACTCATCAACAATATCTCAACTATGTTTGATCTATTATTGAAGATTGCGTTGGTTTTAATGTATTTTTTCGTAGCTCAATACACATTATTTGGCTCAATACTCTCTTCATGATTTGAACTGTATTTGGATTAAAGAGACTATACCGTATATTTATGCAACATTGACATTTTATTTATTGCCACATTTTTTTATTGAAATTTTCGTTAACGTGAAAAATAAAAATAAAAAAATGTGGTCAAATATGTAACAGTACAATTGAGTAAAAGTAGACATATTAATTGAAACAAACAACTAACGTGTCACAGCATTAGAATAAACGGATGATGGTTTTCTTAATTAATGGAAGAAAATTGGTCAATATAAAAAAAAATGCAATTTTACAGTCAAAGCAGTGTTTTCTTTGGTGGGATAAAGTATAAACCATCAGAGTTTATTTAAATATTAATTAATAGCATAGGATTGATTTATAGTAGCACAACACTCTCACCACTCACAAGAGATATTTTGTGATTTCTCATCAAATAAAAGAGAGAATAACGTTGTCGTGCTCTATATCATTTTCCTTACTATTTTCAGCAAACCACCCTAGCATTTATATTTTATATTAGAATGAGAATACATCATTTACCTTTTTTTTTTTTTTTACTATCTAGAATACATCATTTACTTAGTGGCTTCTACTGTAAAATTTCCTTTTGCATTTCCTGGCCACACCAATTTTTCGAAACCTTCATCAACAAACTACTCGGAGGAGGGATGACCAATAGCTGAAGCGTGACATAGCGGGGAATTATTTAGTTTAGTTATGTTTGGGGAGTTATTCGGTTTTTGGGTTTGTTTTTGGTCTGTTTGTTAGCCGGTTGTATTTCCTATTGTTTTTTACCGTTTAGCACACCTTATGTGGGGTTGTTTAATATTATATGATGTTCAAAATTCTTAAAAAAAAAAAAATATATGCTGTTCAAAATAAGAAAAAGTTCTCCTACTTTTGTTTTTATGAAAATTGTGCAGAAAATATGGTTTACATCCATAAACTATTATATTCCCTAAAAAAATCTATATGCTATTATAAAATTAATCCTCTCTCGGAATTTTTTCCACTCTCAGGATGTTTTGTATTGTCATTTGCGAATATAGTAGATAACAGTCATGGCAAATCTTAGTTTCATTGAAGTTCAAATATTTGGGTCTATAATTTATTTCTTTATAGAGAGCTACCCCTCAATTTCTTAAAAACCGCACTTGTCCATATTGAGATAATATCTTCAATACTTACCAGTGTCAACTTATGCTAGAACTTAGACTGATTTTTTCTCTTTTTAAAATTACCCTTAACTTTCAATATAAATCGCTCATATAATAAATAGAAAAGAATAAATTTAAATATTAAAACAAAAGTATAACAAACACGATTTTTTTGAAGAAAGTATAACAAACTAGATGGGTATATCTATACTTACTTTTACCATTATCCCAATTATACCCTTAAACAATTTTTTTCTGAAGAAGAAGAAGAAGTAGGAGAAGGAGGAGGAGGAGGAGGAGAAGAAGAAGGAGGAGGAGAAGGAGAAGGAGAACGAGAACGAAGAAGGAGAAGGAGAAGGAGAAGGAAGGAGAAGGAGAAGGAGGAGAAGAAGAAGGAGGAGTAGAAGAAGTAGGAGGAGAAGAAGAAGAAGAAGGAGGAGAAGAAGGAGGAGAAGAAGAAGAAGAAGGAGGAGAAGGAGGAGGAGAAGGAGGAGGAGGAGGAGGAGCAGAAGAAGGAGGAGGAGCAGGAGAAGAAGAAGGAGAAGGAGAAGGAGGAGAAGGAAGAGGAGGAGGAGGAGGAGAAGCAGGAGAAGGAGAAGGAGAAGAAGAAGAAGAAGGTGAAGAAGGAGAAGGAGGAGGAGGAGGAGCAGAAGAAGGAGAAGAAGAAGGAGAAGGAGAAGGAGAAGGAAAAGAAGAAGAAGAAGAAGAAGGTGAAGGTGAAGGTGAAAGAGATCCATGAATTTGTTGATGTTGTTGTTCTATGAATTGATTTTTATGTTTTTGGGTTTTTGGAACAAGAAGAAGGATGAAAGAGATCCATGAATTTTTTTGGCTTAATTGCACTTTTTCCCTTATCTTTTGCTAATTATGCGATTTTGCGCCCCTTTTTTTTGAGCGATTTTGCACCCCATCTTTTGCCAATTGTGTTTTATTCAAAATCATCATTAAATGAGAGGAAAATGGGTAAAAGATGGGGTGCAAAATCGCTCAAAAAAGAAGAGAGGGTGCAAAATCGCCCAATTAGCAAAAAGATAGGGGGCAAAAGTGCAATTGAACACAAAGATGGGGTGCAAAATCAGAAAGGGGGCAAAAAGAAGGGGTGTAAAATCGCACAATTAGCAAAAGATAGGGGAAAAAGTGCAATTAAGCCAAAAAAAAATTGCTTCTAGATTTTGTTTTTACGAACAAGAAGAAGGTGAAAGGCATCAGTCACGCAAGATTTAGCTACGTGGCAAAAATTAACGGAAGTTTTATGTCTTGACGGAAAGGATTTGTTTGACTGACGGAGGCCAACTTGAGGGATCAAAACATGAGTTTTATTAGTTATGAGACCAAAATGAAAACTTGAAATTAATTAGGGGACCAAATGAGCTATTAAGCCTAATTTGAAAGAATCAAACATTTATATTTTTAACTTTAATCAAAATCAAAATTTCATAAAATAAAAAAAAAACATCGTTCATAATTCTTTTAGCTTTACAGTGGCATCACCCTATGTATTCAATTTCTCTCTTATTTTATTTTGTACTAGCAAAAATACGGACGCTACCGTGTTTGTCTGTCCGCTCTTTCTACCGCGCTAACACATGTGATTATTTTATTATGTTTGTTTGTTTAATTTTGATTAAAAATTTTAAATATTAATGGAAATTATTGATATATTGATTTATAAATAATTCTGTTATATGCCTTAACAATATATTTCTATCCAAAGTAGCAAACCATAACAACGAACCAACATTTTAATGGTGGTGAGACCAAAAATTGAATATAAGTCTAACTTATGAATTGGTGATGTAGTAAATCCGCAAGTGCACGGTTTACCGGTGTAGTAATAAGAGTATCGTTCTAACAGAGAGTTGTTTAATTCAATTAACCTTTACGAATGATTAGAAGAGAGTTCAGTTGAAAAGTTGGGATTTTTAAAGGTTTAGAAACAATAATAATAAAAGCATCTTGGGATTATTGGTCCATCATGGTGACAAACCCTTCACAAACCAAAACCCTAAACCTGGAACTTTATGTTGGACCTATTTTCTAAAGACAAGTTTCTCTTTAGCCTATCACATCTCCTTTCGGTCTCAGTGAATGTGTTTCTCTAGCAACCACGCCTATTTTCATGGTTGATTTCTATTGAAATCCTTGAAGCTCGAAACTTTATTGTCTCAAGGTTTGCTAGACTATTTTCATGTTTCGCAATCCTTGTCTAAGTTCCAATATTAAAACTTCATCTTTCGATACATCGCTTAATATTTGTGATGAATCAATAACAACTATTAAACTTCATCTTTCGATCCATCGATCAATATTTGTTATTGATTAAGTTCCAATATTAAAACTTCATCTTTCGATACATCGCTTAATATTTGTGATGAATCAATAACAACTATTAAACTTCATCTTTCGATCCATCGATTAATATTTGTTATTGATTATAAGAACGGTGAAATAGATTAGAAAATAGATTTACATAAAATTAAGGTTCGAGGCTTGGTTTGATTAGGATTAGCTCATTAGACTTATCCAACAATCCCAAGACAAGAAGAGTCTACTCACTCATGTTCATTGTAGACATAGAAGAGAAGAAGAAGAAAAACATAAATAAAATAAAGAAGAACTTTTATTAAGAGAAAACAATTGTCACTATTGAATTCCAAGAACAAAAGATGAATTGTTGTGATTGCTAGCTATTCTATTTATAGTCTACAACTACTTAAGCCCCAAGAAATACATCAATAGAATGTTCCACAAGAAACCATGGGTTTAGGTCATAAATAAACTAAACAGGTAGCTTGTACAAGAAGCAAAAGCAACAAAAGGTTGTCCGAGAGGGTGGCACGGCTGTGCCACTAGAGGCACGGGTCGTGCCAAGTCTTCTGGGTTTTTATTGGCTTTGAAATTTTGCAGGCACGGCCGTGCCAGATAAAATTGGGTAGAATCTTTATATTTTTGGCACGAATCAGCTCCAAAACACCTTTCTTTTGCTCCAAGACGCGATCTTTGAAATATTTGTTCATGAAATAAAATAACTTGCAATTGAAGTAAAATAGCTCTAAAAAGGAAATAAAAACATAGAAAATCTAAATAAAATAGATTCAAATATTATATTAAAAACACTAATTATTGACCCATCAATTGGTCGATACAATTGGAAAAAATTAATTTCGTAGAGTCGATATGATTATGTATTTCGGTTATGGTGATCTTATTATTATGTGATCACTTGAATTGTTTCTAAAATAATAATTTACGTGATTTTTCCCATAACTTGTAATTTTGTACTTTTATTGTTTCGTTGTATCGGATATGTTTTTTTAACCGCAAATAAAGATTATTACAATTTTTCTAACAAACCAATATTTTTCTTAAAAAATAAAAAAAAAGCAATATTTTATTTACCTAGAATTAACATTATTTTTTGTTTACGTTTGTTACTAATCTTTTTTTAGAGGATTTAAAGTCAATCTTTAACATTATTTTTTGCTCACGTTTGTTACTAATCTTTTTTTAGAAGACTTAAAGTCCAATCTTTAAGATTATTTTTTGCTCACGTTTGTTACTAATCCGTTTTTAGAGGATTTAAATTCCAATCCTTAACATTATTTTTTGCTCACGTTTGTCACATTTGTTTTATATTTAAATTTATTCTTATCTATTTGTTACATATTACATGTGTTATTTGTATTGAAAATTAAGGATATTTTTTAAAAGAAAAATTCAATCCAAAAGTGGTAAAAGGAGTAGTTTTCTTTATATATATATTATAGATATATCTCAGCAAACCAAATATAATTTTTTATTTTATTTTTGCATAAATATCTCAACAAACTCATTCAATTAACTATTCAAATCTTTTTCATAGTAATATATTTAGATACACACGCATACTATCTACTATATATAAATATTTATGCATTCAATTTCTATCCAATTTTTTGTTTCTTTATTTTCTACGATTATTTTCTACAACAACCGTAACAAAACAAAAATTTGGAATAAATTTATATTATTCAATCAACTTATATGTTTCTATAACACAAATTAATACGGATATTGGGTAAGAGTTCGATCAATTTATATAGTTCTTTGCTTAAAAAAAAAGTTATATAGTTCCCCAATTCAAGCCTTCGCATTCGTTTATGAGAAGAAAAAAACGATAAAGCTACACACATAACACTTCTTCTTCCGAATACCCCTAATTCTGTGCCCTATATTTTCTCTACCCACCGCTTTCCCCAAAATTCATTCGATTAGGGTTTTTTATCCATGGATTCTGATGATATGCACGATGCCAACGATGTTGAATCCCTCCATGACGATTTCTACGGTGGTGAAACCGAAGATGCTCCCACTGATGACTACAGCGACGACTACAATGATGATGATGATGGCGATGATGATGATGATGCTGATAATGATTACTTTCATGATGGCGCTGATGATTCTGACCTTGCTCCTGAGATAAATTTTGCCATATTTAAAGAATCAGATATCCGGGAACGGCAGGAAGATGATATCAGTAGGGTCGCAGCAGTTCTTTCCATAGCACCAGTTGCTGCAAGCATCCTACTTCGTCATTATAATTGGAATGTCAGTAATGTTAACGAAGCTTGGTTTGCTGACGAAGATAGAGTCCGAAGAAAAGTTGGCTTGTTGAGGAAACCAGTTTATGAGAATCCTGATGCTAAAGAGCTTACTTGCGGCATCTGTTTCGAAGATTATCGTCCTTCTAAGATTCACACTGCTTCTTGCGGTCATCCGTACTGTTTTTCATGCTGGGGAGGATATATTGGAACTTCAATTAACGATGGTCCAGGATGCTTGATGCTGAGATGTCCTGATCCTGCATGTGGTGCTGCTGTTAATCAAGATATGATTAATCTTTTAGCATCTGCTGAAGATAAAGAGAAGTATGACCGTTACCTTATTAGATCTTACGTTGAAGACAATAAAAAGGTATGTCTATGATAGTAAACGAATATATACTTTTATGTACGTAGTGTGCAATCTGTGTATAATCTATACGGATATAATTCTTTGCATGTTGGTGGGTTGACATTTGGCTACACTTGGGTGAATTCCAAAATTGTGTGATGTGTGTTTCATTAGTATCCTTGTTGTTGTCCAACCCTCTTTTATTTTAGTCATTGCTATTTTGCATGGATTCTGATTATACCCTCTAGTTGTTATACAATCCATAACGATCTTATTTCTTCTGATCTCTTTGTTTTGTTTAGACCAAGTGGTGTCCTGCTCCTGGTTGTGAACATGCAGTTAATTTTGTTGCTGGTGGTGAAAATTATGACGTATCTTGCCTCTGTTCATATAGCTTTTGCTGGAATTGCGCTGAAGAGGCTCACCGTCCAGTGGATTGTGGCACAGTGTCGAAGTGGATTTTGAAAAACAGTTCAGAATCCGAAAACACAAACTGGATACTTGCTAACTCGAAGCCGTGCCCCAAGTGCAAGAGACCGATTGAAAAAAACCTAGGGTGCATGCATATGACATGTACTCCACCTTGCAAATTTGAATTTTGCTGGCTATGCCTTGGTGCATGGTCAGACCATGGTAGAAGGACTGGTGGTTACAACGCTTGCAATCGTTATGAAAACTCTAAAATAAAGGGGGATTATGATGAAACTGAAAAAAGAAGAGAAATGGCAAAGAATTCATTGGAGAGGTATACACATTATTATGAGCGGTGGGCTAGCAACCAATCTTCAAGGCAAAAAGCTCTTGCTGATCTACACCAGATGCAAACGGTTCATATGGAGAAGCTTCGTGACACACAGTGCCAAGCTGAAGCAGAGCTTAAGTTCATAACCGAGGCTTGGTTACAAATAGTTGAGTGCAGGCGGGTATTGAAGTGGACATATGCATATGGATACTATTTATCAGAGCATGAGCATGCTAAAAAGCAGTTCTTTGAGTACTTGCAAGGTGAGGCAGAATCAAGTTTGGAGAGACTTCATCAATGCGCGGAAAAGGAACTCCATGTATTCGTCAGTACTGAAGGCCCGTCTAAAGAATTCAAGGATTTTCGCTCAAAACTAGCTGGGTTGACCAGTGTGACTAAAAACTTCTTCAAGAATTTGGTTAGTGCATTAGAGAATGGTTTATGTGATGTGGATAGTAATGGAGCTGCTACAAGCAAAGCAACGAGTTAAAAAAAATGCCGCAGGAGCAGTAATGGAAGAAGTGGAAGAGGAAAGGGGACAAATCGATAGTGATGTTGGGTATTGACTTAGATACTTGATATTACAAGAACTTTGAAGTTTACAAGAGAGTGAGTGGGAGGGGGAGACAAGGCATTATCAAATATTGTGGTGAAAGGGGAAGTTTCTTGTAATATTTATCCATCGTTTGTATCTTCAATTCCTTGAATTTTGGATTTATGTATTTGTTTTTTTTTGTTCTCTCTATATTTGTCTCATCCTCAATAGTATATGATGTTATTTGCGTATTGGCTTGGAATTTTACATGTGTGGATATCTATTTGTGAGCCCTTGGATAACTAACTTACCTAAAATTCTAGCCTCTCTCTGTTGAGTCTAGTTTGCTAGTCTTTTTAAAAAATAAATAAATTTGTGTATGTTTAATTTGGAGTGTGGGATAGAGAAGGAGGTGGTAGAGTTTTTTAAATCATTCCTAGTCAAGGAAACATTCCATGATTCTAGATTTGAATTTGTCTTCAATGATGCTGGTCTATTTTTGTTATAAAGAAATTCACGTTCAGCATGCACATTAGAAAACATAAGAATCAGAAGAAGGAAATTTGCTCTAAACGAGAAAAGTGGCCTTGTATGGCCATGCTACATTGGGATTTCAAATTGATTCAAAAACTTATGTGTTTATAAGTTGGACACACCCATTTTTTTTCTCTTTCTACCCTTTGTTATTACTCATACTGGTAGATTATTATGTTATAAAAAAAAATAAAAATAATATAGTATATTGGTCACTTGATTATACATGATCAAAGCCAATTTTTTTCCATTGTTTTGAAATGTGTTGCATAAGCAATGATCAAATGTCTTGAAAAATTTAGGTATAATTTATGTACTTTATGCAATGAACAAATGCCATGAAGCATTTAGGTGTAGTTTATGTATTTTATGATACCTGAACCATAAGAGATGTCAAATCTAGGTATAATTTATCTACTTTATGATACCTGAACCATAAGAGTTTTGAAATCTGATTAGTTTTGAAATGAACATGTATCAAGTAACTTCAATGACGTTATTCTATTGCATGTGCTTATGGTAAATTCAGAAGCGATTATACATTTTTTGGTAATCCCTGCTTCAATTTGTATGATTAATTTTATGAACGAATATATGTTTGATTTGCATGATTAGTCTATGTTTAATTCTGATGATGATGATAATGTTAACAAATGCTTGTTTAGATTGGCCATGAATCAATTACTATCTTGAATCATTTGTGTTTAAATAATGTCAACAGAAGTTTGTTTAGATGGTGCCAAATTAACAAATCAGACAATGGATTATGGTTATCAAAGTTGAAGAGTTTGATGCTTGGGTGCTGAAATTACATCATTTGGTTTTTGTAATTTGGTTTGATATATGTTTATATTCTTGATTTTAATGCTAGATTGTTTGTTTAAAGTGAAATTGTAGTGAAATTAAATATTTAGATGCACAAGAAGTCACTAGATGAATTCTTTCTCTCAAACCACATAGGATTATGTTGTGAGGTGATGATGTTTTTTTGATTGGTTTCCATATTTGATCACTATTTGAGTAGTTTGTATGTTGTTCAATACTTAATTTGTGGCTGATGTTTTTCCTTATATTGTTCTGTCTCGGATTGAATTTAAATCTTCAAAGCTTGTCAATAAATTGATAAACAACCTTTTGTTAAGGTATCAGCGCAATGCGGAAGCACAAGATCGAAGAAAATTGAGAATTAAAGAGAAGTAAGTAAAATAACAAGAGAACTAACACACAAGATTTACGTGGAAAACTCCTCTATATGAGAAATAAAAAACCACGGGGGATCATGAGCAAAGTTCCACTATGTAAAAGAAAAGAGTACAACAAATCCTCTTATAATAATGAGGACAAATGACAGTATTTTCTCTCAATATCTCCTAAAATACTCTCTAAAATGGAACAAGAACTCTCACCAAAAATACACTCAAGTGTATGTTACAAAGTGTGTTTTAATTGTTGTGATGTGATGATATATTCACGACATGTGAATGTTGTATATATATAGCCTTCATTCCTCAATTCTTAATGGTGAAGCAAAGTAGCACATGGCAAGTAAGTAGGAGGTGTAAAACATATGCAAGCAAGTAGGAGGTGTGAAGCATGCAACATATGTGGCATGTCAAGCTTGGAGATAATCCTTAACCACTAAGGAATAAGGAGCCGTAAAGTGCAAAAGAAAACTTCACAATTAAGTACTTGACCACATGTAGCTTATAGATGAAAGAATTGAATGAGAACCACATAATCCAACACCTTTGTTGATAGGAAATTAGGAATTTCTATTAGTAACTTGGAGAAAACGCTTAGGAGTTAGGATGATTGTTATTGGTCCAAATGCTAGAAGTTAATAAGAGATAAGAGGTTTATTCTTTTGTTCATGATAAGCTTAGGAGTTAGGATGATTGTTATTGGTCCAAATGCTAGAAGTTAATAAGAGATAAGAGGTTTATTCTTTTGTTCATGATCACTCTGTTTTATTTTCGTGTTTCTTTGAATGCATCGTAGTCCTTAGTCATGATTTCGCGCAGGCTATTGAATTTTGAAAGTTGAGGGAGAAAAAACAGAGCCTAGAAGATTGAAAGACAATAGAATTATATAAAGCATAGGTGAGGTCTCTACTATTGCAAATCATTAATTTCGTTGATTAAGTATGACTAGCCAATTTGCCGATGTGATCATTTTTCAAGGTGCTTTGCTTTTAATTTGTACATTAATTGTTTGCTAGAGATTGGCAACGACTTAGCTAGAAATTAGCTACAAAATACGGTCGTATTTTTTTTGAGTAAAAACAATATACAGTAGTTAAAATCAAAAACATTTGAAGAAAAATCATTCATTGATATTCAGATTCAAAATAATAGACTCATTCATTTGGATAAAAGATTTATAAGTGTAGGTCTCCTTTAGCCTCACAATTCTTGAGAGATTGAATTTCGTCATTAAGTGACTCAAACGAAATGAATCTTGTGTCTCAACCACTTCGTCTAATGCATTAGCCTCATGCTTAGGGGGCTGTGGACCATCATCAAACAATATACCCGCGCCATATCTGTAAACCATCATTAAATATACATTTTAATGTTATGCTTATAAAACACTTCGCTTAGTTTTAGCCTCCGTCTAAAGAATTCAACGATTTTCGCTCAAAACTGGCTGGATTGACCAGTGTGACTAAAAACTTCTTCAAGAATTTGGTTAGTGCATTAGAGAATGGTTTATGTGATGTGGATAGTAATGGAGCTGCTACAAGCAAAGCAACAAGTTAAAAAAAATGTTGCAGGGAGTAGTAAGGGAAGAAGCGGAAGAGGAAAGGGGACAAATCGAGCTACCGTGTCCAGTAGAATAACTGATGATAATGAGTGGTCTTGTGAGCAATGTACCTATGTAAACGTCGGATCTGCCACTGCATGTGCGATGTGCAATCAACAACGTCAATGATCCACTACAAAAAAGTTTTTGGGCTATGTTATTGAGGTTTATTAGTTTAGAGTCCATTAGGTTTTATTTATTTATTTTTGTATCCTTCTGTAATGCTAAGATGTTAGTATTCTATGAAACCCTAGCTATCGTCGTAGTTTTGTTATTGTCTCTGAAACCTGGATTGTTAACATGGTATCAAGAGTTTGTTTGATCACCTTAAAATACGGTTTCGCTTCTGTTACTGAGTTCTCAAAAAATTTGGGAATACATTTTTGTTGTTTTTTGAATCATTGGTTCGAATTTGCGGCTTTTGTTCTGTTGAAGTAAATTGAATTTGTTTCTTTTATTCAGTTAGCAATATGTGGTCTATTCTTTTGCATTTGTGGTGCTGCATTTTGCGTCTCTATTGGTGCCATTTTCGGTGGAGGTACATTTTGGGTTGTGTTATCTGACGAGATGCGAGTGTCTTGTGTCTTTTGTTTTTGTGTGGCCACGAAGTACTTGTTCTTGGCATCTAGTTATGTTGATTTTGATTTAGTAGTTTGGTGTCATTGCTTTCGTTGAGTCTGTCTTTTTTGGGACTGCCGTGTGTGTTTTGTTGGATTTGTATCTTTGTTTCATGGGAGTTTGGTTATAACAAGTTGCAAATATTTTGCACGTTTCTCCATAGGGAGTTATAAGTTTAATTTGGGACACCAGCTAAATTAGAAGTATCCTCTTCCAAGAATAAAGAATGTTTGAATTGTACATATATAAAATAAATATTTAAATATAAGCATGAGTTAGACTATAACCTAATAAATTTTGGCTAAAACATATGTTTGATGTCTAATTTTTTATATAAAAAACATTACATATATTTTGGTAGATTGTATTTTTTATTTTTTATAGTTGGTGTTATACTTTAGAAAATCAGTTTAAAAAATGGTTACGAATCTTACAATTCATGTTAACTATTAGAGTGGTGATAGGTAAACCACCTTAGGTGGCATACCATCCCTATACACCTTCCAACATGTCAAAAAAAAATATAAAATACTCTTACAAAGTGCCAGCCAAAAAAAAAAGAGTCTCAGATCTCATTTCTTTCTCATCCTCTCTCTCTTCTATGTGACTTCTCTCTCATTCCCTCACTTTCTCTATATATCTCTCTCCAGGACGACAACCACCACTGACCGCCATTCATCCTCCTCAATCACCGACCACCACTACCGTCGTTCTCCTCCATCACTGTTGTCTCTCTTCATGTGCCCTCTTTTTCGACAACATCATTCTCTCTCGCCGTCGTCCTCCTACACCTCCACCGTCGATTGTTTAGATTTGTGTTACCGGCGGTGACGGCATTGTTTTCATGGTCTAGATCTGTATTTTTATTTTGCTGATTTATGTTGTGTTGTATGTGTTTTATGGGTTTTAAGGTCGCCGTTATGGTGGTGGCCGGTGACGGAGGTGGTTGTGGCTGACGAGAAAGAAAGAGGGAGGGTCAACGATCGACCATCAAAGGGAGGGAGGGACGAGAAAGATAGAGGGAGGGCCGCCGTTATGGTGGTGGTGGCGCAGGTGCGAGATGAAGAGGGATGGAGCAGAGGGTAAGGATGAGGCACTGGTGGTTGTGGTGGTTAAGGAGTGTGGAGGTTGTGGACTTTGGTTGTGATATAGAGAGAAGTGAGAGGGATCTGTTTGGAGATGAAAAGAGAGTGTTTGTGAGATGAAATTCCTAAAATGTCCCTTGCCACATCAGCGGTGGGACAAAGATGTACATAAAAGAGTGGTCTATGTATCTTTTTCCTAACTATTATATGTCAAAGTACATGTTAGTGTTGTATATGTCAAAATATAAAAAAAATTCATTATTGAGTTATTATGAGCAATCTCGTGCTTAGAACGGGTCACTACACCATTTTAATATGTAAAATCTCCAAACCATATAGGACAAACTGCTTTGGTTCAAGTTAGTTAAGTTTGATGAGAACAACTCTAGTTGCTATGTTGGATTAATTCAATTACAACAGAAAATTACACATCTGGTTAATAAAAAAAACAGAATATTACACATCTACAGATAATGCACTTCAATCTTCATTAACTTTGCAGCTTCATGCCTCAATAGTCAATACAATCCAACTCCTCTCAATGGAAATTGTACATGTATCTTAAAAGATGACGCAGATTTACTACTGCCAAAGTTTGATAGAAACAATTTATAAATGAACAAAAATATATTTTAATTATCGGTAATTACAATATAAGTATTATACGAAATATATATATATGTCACAAGTACATACTGCAGAAATAATTGAGGACTGAGAAGTATATAAATTGAGTTGTGAAGGAAACAAAACACCCAAACACCACAGACACAAGAAATGTGTTTGTTCGAACTTTGGTTGGATTCATGCACAACCTAATGAAAGGAATGGTTTGAAAGAGTGTTTGAACCAATTAGGCCTAGGTATAGATATTGCAAATAGGAAATAATGAAATTCAAACAGAGATATCTTTCTCATTTTTATGAGTCCTCTTTTCTTTTTCTTTTGCGATTTCGTTTTTTTCTGTGTTCGGGAACCACACGTTGTTTAATTTATAATATAAGGGTTCACATAAATTTAAACCACGTGCATGTACGTTATATAAGTTCATGTATGTCTCAAAACTCAGATTTTCAAAAATTAAGGTAAATTGAGTTCATGTGTTCATATAACTTATGTAAAATGAATTTGTGTCGGCTACATAAAACGAGCTTATGTGGGATATGTAATCTCGATTTAAGTAGATTATGTAAACTGTTTACTTAGGCTCCCGTAAATGAGTTTGTGAGTGACGTGTGAATTTGGATAATGTGCAACAGTTTTTAATATAAGATTTTCAATCAATTAAACAATTATTTTGAAAGTGTATTTTACTTATTTTGGCGTGTAACCATGATTTTTAAGGAGGGAGTGCTCAACATAGAAATAATTGGGTCCCTTTACTTCAATTTTAAAGGGCTAGTAATACTCAACATACACAATTTTATGACTAAAAAAACACACTTATTTTGTTTTTTATCTTCTTTCATTTTCAGTGATTTTCATAAAATTATTGAATATGTCAAGTTGCTTGACTTTGTCATGTTTAGTACTAAAAATTACAAGGTAAGCAGTTCAGATAATATTGATGAACTCGAAAAACCAAATCAAACAAAAAAAAAATATCACTTGTTTATTTTGGTTTAGATAAAAAATAACCCAAAACGAAAAAAAAATCGATTTATATTGGTTGAGTTCTCGATTTTTAATTTTAAAATTTAACAAATCGATAAACTGATAGGTTTACTATAACTTCTCTCCATTTACTTGAATGGGTGGAAAAAATAACAAAAAATTATGATTATGTTATGTCATATAGTCACGTGATCCATTTTATCGGCTCTAACTCGACTTAAATAAATTTTATTATCTTTGAATTGACTGTTGATTATTATGAGTTATATGCTTAGAGCTCTCAAAATGGGCTAGCATATATAGGTCGGTCTGTCAAACCTAGATAATTGTTTGGTTTGGATTATATAATCCGAAATAGATTGCCAGAAATTTTCAGATTATATAATCCAAATTTGTCTTTTCCCAGAATTATGGTTGTGCTTATATTATTTCGATGACATAAACATAAAATAAATGAATATAAACAAAATTAAAAAAAGAAAATGATACACATAAAATCTCATTTTATTATTATAACAATACATTTACAATAAAGTTGAAGTTTAAGCTTATTGCATAGATTATTCAAATACCTAAAACTAATTTATTATAAACCTAAAACTAAATCTGCAACACAAGAAAATGGAGGGGGGAAAGCTAAACCAGTGGTGCATAAGGCTTGTTTCCTTTCTAGGTCGAAAGAGATTTTGATGGTCAACCTTGCACCCAAACAGATCAACCTCGCACCCAGACAGACCGTGCTTCTTTGCAGCGCGTCGCCATCTTCGTTGACTGTTCATACAATCCTGAATTTCTAAAGTAGTCTCTTTCTATAAAATGTCAACGATGAAAACACATTATTTTTTCCTACCATCACATGTGTTAAACTCTATCTACAACCTAACACTACTGGCCCAAACCATGCAAAAAGAATTAAGGCTGCGTAACAAATTCAATGACATCCAACACAGAATACCCTGGAGTAGGGTAATGATGCATCAAGAAAAATTTGTTCAAAACTTTGAAACAAAATTTGGTTCAAAACTTGCATCACATTCTATACAATCAGCATAATGATTTTCTATGAAGATTATGTTTACTTGTTTGAAGCCATCTTTCAATTTTGAGCACAAGCCAATAGAGCGAATGGATTGAGCACACGACAGTATCTTTGTTATATGCCACTTAGAAGAAAAACAAATAGAACCAATGAGTTGAACACAATAATAACCAATTTACCAACGAGAAAAAAAAAAATTGAAATTCAATGAGTCTGGCATTTACTTACATTGTAAAGCAACGGTGTAAGAGAACATTTTCCTGGGAGATGGGAGGGCAATCAGGTTCTGGACTGATGTGTGGGTAGTTGGAGTGTCTTTTAGAGACAGGTTTTATCGCTTGTTCGAATTGTCCCTAAATAAGGAGTTGTCTGTGTTTGAGATGTGTTAGTTAGGTTGGGGGGAGGATGGTGAGACGTGGCAGTGGAGGCGTAGGTTGTTTGCTTGGGAGGGTGAGCAGGTGGGGGAACTATGTTTATTACTTCAAAATGTGAACTTGTAGGTTGATAAGGAGGATAGATGGTATTGGAACTTGGAAACGTCTAATGCATTCTCTGCTCGGAGTGCTTATAAATTCCTTGCTTCTCAGCATAATACGGATGCTATGCTGACCTCGAAGACTCTCTGGCACAAAGACATTCCTCTCAAGGTTTTTTTGTTTGGTTGGCGCTTGTTTCGGGATCGGTTGCCAACAAAAAATAATTTGTTTCGTCGTGGTGTTATAACCTATAATGATAGGCTGTGTGTTGGTGGTCACGATGTGTTGGAAACTTCCTCCCATTTATTATTACACTGTCGGATTTTTGGGGAAGTTTGATATTGTATTCTTAATTGGCTTGGTGTCTGCTCGATTATCCCTCAGGATCCAGCTGACCATTTTATTCAGTTCAGCTTAGTTCGTGGTAATTGTTCTAAGGTGCAAATGTCTATTATGCATCTCATTTGGTATGCTACAGCGTGGGAAATTTGGAAAGAAAGAAACAATAGATTATTCAATGATAAAGAATGCTCGACATCTCAGATTGTGGATAAGATTAAGTCGCTAACTTTTATGTGGTTGAAGGCGGAGTTTACTACTCTTCATTTCAAATATCATGCGTGGTGGCTTAGTTCGTTCACCATGTTGGACATTGGCTAGTGTTGTCTTTATTATTGTTCTCTTTTTTATGCTTTTCTGTTTCCCATTTTTTGTACAGCTTGTTACAACTCTTTGTTCTCTCCTGGTACACCTTGTGCTAGGAAGGATGCTTTGATTGGGTAATATATTCTATTTTAGCCTCTTCAAAAAAAAAACAGAGAGAACATTTTCCTAGATTATTGCATAAAAATCCAAACAAAAAACGTAACAATTAAACTTTTTCTGAACCCTTTTTTTAGGTTTGTATTGTAGTAGAGTTGAAATCGTCTCCATTTATCAAAATAAATTGAGTATACACAAAAAAATAGATTTTTTTAGAGGAGAGAGAAAATATGATTTAAAAGATTGAACTAATTTTGTAACAAAAAATCCCTTTTATATAGTTGTATTCAAACAAACTAGATTATTTGTTTAAAAAAAGTGATTTTTAATTACGGTAAACAAACGCAAAATAGATTTTGATTTTTCACAAAATCTCTAAATTATTTTATGCCAAAATCACTTTTATTTTAATCCGCAACAAACGGGCTATTGGCCCGTTTGTTGCGGATTAAAATAAAAGTGATTTTCCCATAAAATAATTTAGAGATTATATTTAAGAGATTTTATCAAAAATCAGAATCTATTTTGCGTTTGTTTACCACGATAAAAATCACTTTTTTTAAACAAATAATTTAGTTTGTTTTGATACAACTATATAAAAGGGATTTTTTGTAACAAAATTAGTTCAATCTTTTAAATCATATTTTCTCTCTCCTCTAAAAAAAATCTATTTCTAGATTCTGATTTTCTTTTAAAAAGCTGTAACAAACGGATGCAAAACTCTTAAAAAAGATTATTTTTTGAGAAGCTGCTCTTAACAGCTTCTCATTTGAAGCTGTTTTTAGATTCTGATTTTTTTAAAAAGTTGTAACAAACAGATGCAAAACTTTTAAAAGTGATTTTTTTTTTTAAAATTGATTTTTTACCTGAAAAAAGCTATAACAAACGGGCTCTATATTTTAGAGATTTTATGAAAAATCATAATCTATTTTGTGTTTTTTTAGCAAAATAAAAATGACTTTTTTTAAAGAAATAATTTTTTTCTTTGAAGACGCTAAACTAACCCCCTCAAATTGGCACCAGAGAGAATCGAACCTGAGACCATGAGGAGGAGCACACTCCCAAGTTCCATGTCAATACCACTAGGCAAACCCAAGTAGGTTTTTTAAAGAAATAATTTAATTTGTTTGGATACAACTATATAAAAGAGATTTTTTGTAACAAAATTAGTTCAATCTTTTAAACAATATTTTCTCTCTCCTCTATAAAAAAAATTATTTTTTGAGAAGTTGCTCTTAGAGTCCGTTTGTTATAGCTTTTTTAAGAAAAAAAATCACTTTTTTGAAAAAAATAATCTTTTTTAAGAGTTTTGCATCCGTTTGTTACAGCTTTTTAAAAGAAAATCAGAATCTAAAAATAGATTTTTTTTAGAGGAGAGAGAAAATATGGTTTGCAAGATTGGATTAATTTTGTAACAAAAAATCTCTTTTATACATTGTATCCAAACAAACTACATTATTTGTTTAAAAAAAAGTGATTTTTATTAGACTTTTCATGTCATTCCCATTTAGGTCCGATTCGGATCCCTTCGTTGTTTTCTTTTCCTCCCGCACCTTTTCCTCGAAATGATAAAGAAGATGGTACACTCAAATTGTATTATTTAAGTGCTTTTTAACAAACGCAAAATAGATTCTGATTTTTCATAAAATCTCTAAAAATTAATCTCTAAATTATTTTATGTCAAAATCACTTTTATTTTAATCCGTAACAAACGGGCTCTTAACAACTTCTCATTTGAAGCTGTTTTTAGATTTTTTTTTAGATTTTGATTTTTTTAAAAAACTGTAACAAACGGATGCGAAACTCTTAAAAATGATTATTTTTTTTAGAAAAAGGTAATTTATTTTCCTAAAAAAAGCTATAACACACGGGCTCTAAATGTCAAAAGATTGAATTAGCTTTGTAACAAAAAAATCTCTTTTATATAGATGTATCCAAAGAAACTAAATTGTTTATTTAAAAAAAAAAGATTTTTGCAGCAATAAACAAACGCAAAATTGATTCTAATTTATCATAAAATCTCTAAAAAAATAAACTCTAAATTATTCAATGTCTTTTGTGGTGTTCGGTGTTCAAACCCCGGACCTTGCATATATTATGCATTGTTCTTGCCAACTGAGCTAAGCTCATGAGAACTAAATTATTCAATGTCAATATCACTTTTATTTTAATCCGTAACAAACAGACCAATATTGTTATGTTACTTATATTATTCTTACTGGCGGGTGTATGTCCGCTCTTTTTAACATTAATGTTAGGGGTGTTCAAAACCGAACAAATCCAAAAGAAAAACCGCAAATTGAATCAATCCAAACGAAAACCGCAATATAAGAAAAACACTAATTAAATATATATCACTTAGACCAATACTCATAGTTATTCAATGAAAACTTTAATAAAATGACATATTTTTTCTCTTGTTAAGTTTCTTCTTTACTTTTTCTATCAAAAATGTATTTATGTGTTACTTTAACTCTTAGAGAATGATAAAAAAAATTAGTCTTTTGTATTTCTTACAATATATGATTACTTTTTATGCACGTTTTAATTTGGTCTACGTAGTTCATAACATTGTTGAAAATATGTTGTGTTTTAGCTTTTTAATTTGATTTTAACGTTGGAAAAAATTGTCTAAAAAAGCCGCATCAACCGATCCAATCCAAACCGCATAGGTTTGGTTCAGATTTTATTTTAAAAGTCAACCAAACCAAACCAAACCGCATATTTATTTATATTGTGGTTCGGATGACTTTTAGCCTTAAAACCGAACCAAAGCGCAGCGCGAACACCCCCTAGTTAATGTGTGTATATTTTATTATGTTTGTTTGTATAATTTTGATGACACTTTTTAAATTTTTAAATATTAATGGAAATTATTCGTACATGAATTTATCTACAAATTATTACTAAAACATTTAATGAAATTATCTATCAACTCGGCTTATTTTGAAAGGTATTTTTTATTTTTTAGAAACAATTGAAGGAATATATTATATAAAAGAAAGAAAAACGAAGGCAATGAATATATTATCTATCAACTCGTTTGTTATAGTTTTTTTAAGAAAAAAAATTTCTTTTTTTAAAAAATTGATCACTTTTAAGAGTGTTGCATCCGTTTGTTACAACTTTTTAAAAAATATCAGAATCTAAAAAAAAATAACCTAAAAACAGGTTCAAATGAGAAGATGTTAAGAGCCGCTTCTCAAAAAATAGATTTTTTTAGATGAGGGAGAAAATATGATTGAAAAATTAAACTAATTTTGTAACAAAATATCCCTTCTATATAGTTGTGACCAAACAAACTAAATTATTTGTTTAAAAAAAAAATGATTTTTACTACGGTAAACAAACGCAAAATAGATTCTGATTTTTCATAAAATCTTTAAAATATAATCTCTAAATTATTTAATGTCAAAATCACTTTTATTTTAATCTATAACAAACAGACTCATAATCTCTAACTTATTTTATTTCAAAATCACTTTTATTTCAGATAAATTAATAAGGGTGAAATGGAAGAAATATTGATAAGTTATAAACTCAAATGTTACTTAAAATAGTGTTTAGAAAAGAAGTTATAAACCCATGAAATAAACTATAAGCTCGTAATTAAACGACGTTTACCAAATATAGCTTATCAAACCGACCCTTAATGAGTACCTTTTTCTAAAGTTAGTTCAGTCCTCGATATTTTGTTTACGACAATCTATAATTAAGTTACTTCACTTAAGGTTTAAATTTAAATTGGTTAGGTTCGACCCAGTGCTCTAGAGAAATCAAACCAGAACTGAATCAATTAAATCCAAACTTTATTAATTTGGATATTAGGTTGATGGCTTATAAAATGCAACGAATTACACGATATTGTCGCATCATGCTTGAATGTAAAATTAAAATTGAGAAGTGAAATTGATTAATTTTTTAGGAGGGTTGATATTGATCATTGGAGAAGGGACATATTTGACATTTTTGAGGAACTGTGAGTAATTAAAGAGGCTCATAGAGAAAATTCCCTCTGTCCACATCACTCTGATTTGGGTTTATGCAAATATCATTACTTTTCCCACCATATTAATTTCTCGGCTAAAATTCGAAATATTTCAACGTGTTTTTAGATATTTTATCGGGTTTTTATTTCTAAAATCCGAACTATATAGCGCATGAGAAACTCATAGGGTGTAAAAGAAACAGTACATTCTTTCCGATAGCCCCGTGTTGATCAAGTCCAAAAGAAACTTTTTTTTCTTCATTCAAATTATTTGGAACAGAATATCCACCTTTCAAGCTTTCCGTTCCTCATACTCACTTGTAGGCACTTTATTCTCCTCAACACATGTTTCATGACCATCTCGTTTTCATTGACCAAATCACTCTTCCTTGTCTTGTGTTCCACCACTTGATTTTCGTAATTTCTGCTTGGTTGTGTTTCGTATTGTGCTATATAGCCTTGCTCCTTCCAATTCCATGAAGTCATTTATGACAAGTACAAGCTTCCTTCCTCTTCAACATTGTCTTCAATGTCTTTATTCTTGCCGCATGCATACCTCCTAGTCATCTACCTTTGGTATGTCCACCCAACCAACTGTCGTGCTATTGCGACACTTGGTTGACTGAACGTAGCGACGATGGAAGACAATTGAGAGAAGGTGTGCTAGTGGCAAATCCAGCAGGTTTCAATATTTTATTTTTTTATAATTTCAAATATAACCAACTACTATCTTAGTATTCTTGATTTTAAGACAACATCATAGATCATACTATCTTATGATGTTAGTATACTTTTTTTTTGTTCAATTTTCAATTTGTACGTGGGTGGGTATGTACAGGGCCGTTTCTATGAAATAGGAGAAATTTTTTTAAAATAGGCCCCCAAAAAAATAAAAAACGTAATTTTTTTGTGTTGCTAAGATAAAAAAAATTAAATGAAAGAGAGTTGAAATTTACTCGTTTGGATTTGTGACTCCTCCGTTGTGGAAAAGGGGAAAACGAATGGTTTATGCGAAAAATAAATGATTGTTGTGATTCTTTTAATGAAATAACTTTTCAAATTGACTGATTAAGTGATTATACAAATTGGGGATGGTTTGACAACATCAAATTTATGTCCTGACAAAAGAATTAGAGTTTAGAAAAAACTCAAACGTGTTCCGAAAAAAGAAAAAGAAGTAACATGTATTTTTTTATTTAAGTGGGGTGTAGGTATTAGACTTAAATTCTTTGTTGAGGCCCGTGGTATTTAGATACCCGGCTTGGTTGAGCTGCTTGCGCAACCCAAGACTGGGCCTGGGTATTAATCAATTATTAGTCGTCTTCATGCACAAACAAATATAAAAGCAACAATATGCAATCAATTAAATACAAAAAAGTGTTGAGACTTGGATTTAGTGAAATAGTGATACTTTAGTTTACTTATGATTGTTTTTTATGTAAGTATTAGATTAGGTGTTTTGAATCAACGGGGATACTCTATTATTTCTGATATGAAAAACTCAATGTGCCAAAAGTAATTATCACAAGCATGCTGATTTCATTATTGTTGTGGCCCTTGCACTTTCCTTTGTGACTCATGATTTTCTTATTTTGGACTTGCTTGTACTATAACTGCTTTGTCTACATTAGAGGCTTTTCTTATTTAATTATAGTGTTTAGGTAAAAGTTTTTATTGGAGGTGTCCTATAATCCTATTGTCATACCTGTTAAAAAAATTATATGTACTTTTTTTCTTCATAGTAAAAAACAATATTGTATAACATGTCAATGTATATAATTAAATAGTACAAGGGTCAAAAAACTATCTGTCTGTGGTGATAATTATAAATTTTTAGAAAACAAAAACAATGATGAAATTATAATGTCATAACTTATATGATTATGACATAGCTTCAAAGCCAAGCACAATATGCAGACATCAATCTGCAATATCTTATAAAAAAATCATAGCTACCACAAAAATGAATAGCCCCACTAGACACAAAAGTATCTTATATGAGACCATAATGTCTTGTACTCTTATATTGTTAGATTATAAATTCTAACCAATCATAATAAGCCAAAAACATAAATTCTTATTATAGAGTCCACTTTTTTTATTAATAAATCTCCACCAAACGCATAGATAGACTACTAATGGCTTTCCTTCAAAGTTAAGCACAAACTAAATTCCTTCAAAATCAATTATGACACATTCACACTTTTCATCCCTTAAGACATCATTAGCAAACACAAATCTTTTACAAAAGATAGCTAGTAGCAAACATCCATTACTTCAAGCATCTATCACCATGTTTCATGTTTATCTCTTCCTCCTCCAACTTTCTCTATGCTTTCTTCCTCACAATGTTTTCTCATCTCATTGCACAACAGAAACTTCCACTAAAACCTTTCAAAAGTGCATGAATCTTCCCACACAACAAGCCTCAATAGCATGGACTTTTCACCCTCATAGCTCCACCTTAGAATTAGTCTTTTTTGGCACTTTCATTTCACCTTCTGGTTGGGTTGGATTTGGCATCAACCCTATTTCACCACAAATGACAGGAACTAATGCTTTGATATCATTTCCAGACCCAAATACAGGACACATAGTTCTTCTACCATTCATCCTTGACACTACTGTAAAACTCCAAAAATCACCACTTCTCTCTCAACCCTTTGATAATATCAACCTCCTCTCTTCCTCTGCAGCCATGTATGGTGGGAAAATGGCAACCATTCATAACGGTGCGCCTATTCAAATCTACGCTAAACTCAAACTCGAGTCGAATAAAACCAAAATCCACCTTGTTTGGAATAGAGGTCTTTATGTTCAAGGCTACTCACCAACCATTCATCCAACAACATCAATTGATCTATCTTCTATTGCCACTTTTGATGTTTTGTCAGGTTCGTCGTCATCATCATCTCAACACACTGACCTCACAATGTTAAGAGTGATTCATGGTGTTCTAAATGCAGTCTCTTGGGGTATACTTTTACCTACTGGAGCGATAACAGCACGTTATCTTCGACACTTTCAGACATTAGGCCCTGCATGGTTCTATGCTCATGCAGGAATACAAATGTTTGGTTTCATTCTTGGAACCGTTGGGTTTGGTATTGGTATTCAACTCGGGAAACTGACGCCGGGAGTTGAGTACGGACTCCACAGGAAGCTTGGAATAGCAGTGTTTTGCCTTGGAGCTTTGCAGACTTTGGCATTGTTGTTTAGGCCAAATACTACGAACAAGTTTAGGAAGTATTGGAAATCTTACCACCATTTTGTTGGTTACTCTTGTGTGGTTCTTGGCTTTGTGAATGTGTTTCAAGGGTTTGAAGTGATTGGTGCTAGTAGGTCTTATGCCAAATTGAGTTATTGTTTAGGGCTTTCTACTCTTATTGGTGTTTCCATTGCTTTGGAGGTCAATTCTTGGGTTATTTTCTGTAGGAAATCTAAGGAGGAGAAAATGAGGAAAGAGGGACTTATTGGAACTAGTTCTGACAAAGGGAGTACTGGCATCCACATTTGAGAGAGCAACAATGGTTGTCTAAAATATCATAGCCGGATATCTTAGTCGTTGGATCAAGATCAGACTATTTATATTCGACTTCCTGAATCAAATTTTAACTATAAGCTCAAAATACACACCATGCAATCTTGACCCGACAATCAAGACTTGTTGACCATAGTGACCAATGTGATGTATTGACCGCATCGTATTTTAATCCCAATTTTTTAGAATACATGCATATATTTTTTTTGTCCCATTGGTCCGTTGCATTTGTACCCAATACAAGTCGGTTGTGAGACATTTATAGATTTTGAAGCACAGGCTAGTATCCTAAATGGACTTGAATGTTCAATTGATTTTCTTGTATCATATCTGTATGAATCACATATCTAAGGCCAATAGTTTTTTGTTAATTAATCAAGGTTTGAGATTTTTAGCAAAGTGGTACAAATTCAAAGCCAAAAGGGTTACACAATTTGGTATCACGGTAACATAACTGTAGCACCATTGCCTGCATTGACCGGGTCACAGCTGGTTTTCTTGTATCACTTTTGCACTTTTTTTTTAAAAAGGGATCAAAATCGCTGCACTTTAAAATTTAGGGGTGAAAAATGAAAAGTTTGCTCTAATCCTGATCCCGCCTTTTTTGGTGGTTTTGAGTAATTTTTATGAAAAAAAGAGCTTGCAAGGAATCGAACCAAGTACCATATGCTTACTGTTTACAACTATAACCACTATGCCACTTCTATTTTTGTTGAAATATTGTTGCTTCCAAAAATGAAATACATGACTAAAACATTTTTTTGAAAGCCCCAACCGCCCGAACGGTTTC
>Ga0315915_1001281_pt1 | contig 30003 bp, 14 predicted proteins | sample MpolbnodulesMG_FD_207738 | JGI IMG/M metagenome (GOLD analysis project Ga0315915, IMG submission 207738) | Medicago polymorpha root nodule microbial communities from Los Angeles, California, United States - branched nodules | ecosystem: Host-associated > Plants > Roots > Nodule | place: USA... | reverse complement strand
TGATTTTTTTTTTTTTTTTTTTTGAGGAACATGATTTGAAATTATTACAAAGGTGTTTAAAATTTTCAAAGGTAAATCATTTTTGCTGTCAAAAATTGATTTTACATGAATCTGGAAATAGTAGCTTACAGTTTCGATGGGGGAAATCAAATTGATTTTACTCTTGTATGTTGATTGTAGTAAAGTGCAAAATCTCAAAGTGCCCTAATGTATTTGTCTTTATTACTTTTTTTTATTTTTTAATCTGTCTCCAGTAAATTTTTGTTAGCATCAATCCATTTATCCACCACACTTCAAATAAATCATAAATCAATTGTTACTTCCTTTTCCTTTTAAAATGAACCAAATTTTCATCTAGAGATAAACCAACTAAAACTTAATGTAATTAAATTTGATAATATATACACACACATACATATACAGAATAAATTAATATACAAAAATATTTAAAAAAGATGTAAGGAAATAAACATCCAAGCACATTTTAGTAGTTAAATGATTCATAATAATTTTGATCCAATTTATCTAATAACGTAAGTTTCTAAAAATCACTCAAATGAATTTTTGTCATCGGTGAATCAATCACACATACATTTTGTTATCGTTTATCCTTTTCAAAGTATTTTTTTTACTCTCATGTATGAGTATTTCAATTCAATGCAAACACTAATTTTCTGTAAGTATTGTGAGTTGTACACGAGATAAAAATACTATGTTCCCAATAGCTCAGTTTTTTGGGTGTGGGAGGTGGCAAAAGATTAGCCATGCACTAGTTAGTTTTTTTTTTTTTTTTTTAAGACAGGTATCTCCACACGCAACGATCGACATTAATTCTCAAGATTTCTAGGATTCAAATGGACGCCCTTGAGAGTTTTAACAATGTTGCACGCTCAAGACTGAATTTGAACCAATGACATTGATTAAATTAGAAGAGACTTGTGTCATCTCATCTAAACGCGCTTGAATACGCTAGTTAGATTTGTCAGTGATTTATGTTTTTCATAGACAAATGTTTTTTTTTAATAAGCCAAATTATCCTATCAAAATTGAAAAGTTTAGAAAAGTACATTTTAAGATGCCGAATCAACCTCACTGCACCTCTGGGGACCGACCGTGAGTTATGGTGCCAGGGTGTTGTTAAAAATTGAATTGTTACATATCATATCGTGATGAAATTGATGATACATGAACTTAAAGTTATTCAAGGATGATCGAAGAAACAAGATTTGGAGCATCTAGTTGTCATGATGGTTTTATCAGAAGATCTAAGATTGTTTCATATGCAACAGGATGTATTTGGATAGAAAATTGGGAGATTTCTGGTCTACATTTTGGCCAAGTTGTTTTGTTTGCGCCAAGTGAAGCTTAGTATGTTTTAATTAATAAAAAAGGAGTGAAATCATGTTTTATTTTGAAATTTATATTGCATGCTAATAATTTTACCAAATGATTTGCATAATATATGGTAAAAAAATTCAAGAACGTGTTATTCTTCGAATAATCCTTTATTTTCTTTCTTTATTTATTGAAATAAATACATACAAAAGATGTAGATACACGGTGATCCAGGTTCAAAACCATGATTCCACAGAAAATGTCGTCAAAACTAAACCACTTAATTATGACATGTTTTAATGATTTTGCCTCAATAATTAATTCTAACTTAAAGTTAGGATTTATTGTTCAACTAACTTACACAAAAATGTATACAACCATAAACCATTTTACATTCATTTCACTTTTAACTTTTATTCGATAATTCATTTCACTTTTAACTAAAATCAATTCATCCAAAATCTTTTTTTTTTTACCGCAAAACTAAACGACACTTAGTCTACTTTGCTCAACACGAACTATTTCGATTTAAATTAATCCAACTGAATTAACACTTTAATAGAAACAAAGTGATAATTGTGAGATTTGGGACCTTATTTTCACTGTTTGTCATACAAATCATTTCATCAGACAATAAAAGAAAGGAAAACAATGTGAAAGTTTACAAGGAATAATGCAAACAGAGACTACATGTTTTTAATACTGCAAACATCTCTAACTTCGATTTTACATCCACAAGAGAATTATCTCCAGTCACACAGAAATTAGACAGAACTGCAAATATGACAAATACATCCCAAATATACTAAGGTTACACAGAAGAAACATTAAACTCTTATAATCGTCTTAGCCAAAAGTTGCTTTTGAAAATTCCATTTCGGTAGAGTTTATTCCTAGTCATAAAAATTACTTCTCTCTCAAATTTTCCAAGACAAGAAGATTATAAGTTATAACCCTGTTGCCTGACAAGATTAATCCAAAAGACTAATCCAATTCGACACGACAACAATATTCAAGTCTATCTCACACGATAGTGTTAAATGAACCAAACAACGGCACACATGTTTAGCATCAAATCACTCTTAACCAAAATAAATCCGATCAAATTCAATAGTTGACCTTGTATAATCAAACACCTAGTGTTGTATAACTTTCCCACTTTAGCATTCAATCTCGATATGCAACTGACAGAAGATGATCATTCTAAGATCAAAAGCTAGCCATAGATGCAACAGAAAAATACCAAGCTGGAAGACAGTTACTATTAACTACAAGCATATGATATTATTTGAAAGCAAGAATCAGACAACATATCATTATAAAGACTGACTAGTGGATCCATCTATCATTTTCAGATGTACTAAACCACAAATATAAAGTACTAAAACAAATAAGTAAATTGAAATAAAAAATGTTGAGAAAAAATTATTTATATTGTTGCCTTTACTTGTTCGACAACAAAAATGGGATGATAATTATTTATATTGTTTATCCACTAAATGTTCGGAATGAATATGAAGCCTTGAATGGAGATTTCTATAGACAGTTTCATCGAAATCTAGGCGCCATACCCTTCACTAAGTCTAAAATCCTAAAGTATTCATAAAATAGGATGGATTCTGAGCCCTCAAGTCCATTCCGGCTAACCCTGTTGCTTCCAGCTAGATTGTTGCAAGGACTTCCCCCAACAATTAGATCAAAGCCACCAAATGCACCCATCAGCCGCTCCAAACGGTCGGCATCTAGCTGTTGCACATCATCAAAATCAACTAAATTACCCCTCTGGTTGGTTTGTTCCCACCAACTCCTGACAATGTTCCTGTTCACCTCAGATTTTTCAACTGACACTACATTCCTTAGAGGGATGCCAAGTCTATGCAGAGCTACCTCTGCACCACCAATTCCAGAAAAAAGAGATAGAAGATTCACCCCTTTAGGATACATCTCCTTCAAAACTGATAGATGATATGCTACTGTGTCGACCTGAAATAAAATGAACAATTAAGAAAAGAAAATTGTACACTGAAAACATGAATGACAAGTTTCTTTTACATAATTTGCAATCAGAATCTATTGGAAAGTTTCATTGGGAAAAACAAAGAATATAAATAGTATTAAACATATTTTTCAGCACTTTGACAAAGTTATTCTCATGAGAAGTTAAAACACCCAAATGCCACTGATTTGTTGTATCTAAATCCAATTCTTTGTAGAGACTCATTGCATCAAAATCTATTTTAACATTTTACTCAATTCCTATACTTTATTCAGAATACGAATTAACTTTGCTTAAAACATTCTGAGATAGTTCCACCCAATAGTATATTTCTGTATGACAATAAACTGTAGCTGTCAATCCCAGATAGTGGAGCGGCCAACCCCAAAATTGGAACGGCGCGGTATTGTGGAGCGGGCGCTATTTGATATATTTAGGAATCATTAAAATTAATACTAATAAACACAGTTGTTGAAAAAATGGAATGAATTACTCAAAATTCACAAAGTATTCATAACTAGAAGTAAAAGCCACAAGTCTTAAGCAAAACATACTTATAAATATCAACAAAATTCACGGAAACAAACAAGTTAAGTCTCTAAAGAAGTAAAGCAGACAAAAAAAAAAACAGAGGCAGAGCACAGTCACAAACATAGAAGCAGAGAAGTAAAAAAAGACAAAAGACGAACACAACAGAAAATCACAAAACAGAAAAGAAGACGAGAAGTAAAGAACACAAAACAGAAAATCAAAACAGAAAGGAAAAGGAAGATAAACAGAGAAGTAAAGAAGAGAAAAGAAAAATACAAAACAGAAAATCAAATTGAGCTGCGAGCAGAGAGAAGAAGAACTTGGATGCAGAGAAGAGAAAAGAAACAAGTGTATGCAGTAGAATAAATCAAGAACGATGGGGAATTAGTTTACACAGTTGCATAGTATAAGAATAGAGGATTTAGGGATTTTTGGGTCAAAATTCTCAAATTAACCCTGCAGCGGATCTAAAAAAAGGGATGTGGCTGTCTATTGGCCATTCATGGGTGTAGTGGCTGCTCCAACCGCGAAACGCGGTGCTATACATACCGCGATCCTAACCACTATAACCACTATGCACATCTGGGACAGACTGACGCGTATGGTGGCGGAAGTGCTCTGCTCTGCTCCATCGCTATCAACACTTATTGTACCCACATATTTAAAAAGGCTTTATCACTATTATTATTATTATGGTGGGAGAAAGAAAGTAAACGCAACCAGGCTGATTTAGATTGTGAATAGAAAGGATGCATTCTTACTGATGAACAGAAAGAACACACAAATTCCCTTTAAATTTGAGAGATCCAAGACACTCCCAATTATAATTACCACCAAATAAGCCTCATCTGCCTTATTTATTTCTACTAACTGACTCAACCTAACCAACTAATTAAGCCTCTAAACTAAAGACATATCAGAAACAGAGATGGAGAGATAGAGAGTTTTCATACCTGGAAAGAATTTCCAAGTGACTTGAATCTGTCAGTCCTACTGATTCCACCACCCCTTGTATGATTCCTAGGGAATCCCAATAGCATCTCAACTTCGTCGGGCTCTAAGGGGGCAACTTTATTCTTGCCCACCCATACCAGGTTCCATTTGCGGCACTGATCCAACACATATTTTTTTACCGTTTCAGAAGGTTCCTCAAACTCATCACAACTTTCTACCGCTTTCCGGATTCTGTCTGTTAGTTTTGCACTAGCATGTACGGTCTGCAAACAATTAAGCTTTGTCCTGGGGTCCCATGTCGGCCACCACCTCCTTAGTAAAGGGAATGCATCATGTATAGTGCGCGGTGGAAGAGGTAAAAGAGGGAATCTATTCACAATTGGGAGATTGTGAATATATCCACGCTTCCGAGCCGCGGCACAAAAATACTTTGAGTCGACGTACTCGGGTTCCACATCATATAAAAACCTTGAGATTGTTTGCCAAACACCTTTCGGTGCCAACGCCACATTCTCGTAGTAGAAATAGGGCGGGCCAATGGCATTTTCAGGCAGTCTCCTATGTGTAATCATAGAACTGGGCTCATTAGGAATGCCAAACCCCATCATAGGATTAGGCAAATTAAGAGTTTGCGCCTCTTCCTCGTCCTCACATAGCGTTCTCTTCTCTAACTTCGGCCTTTTCTTTCCCAAAACTTCATATTCATATAGACTGCGCTTTTTCGGCTTTGGATTCCCGGAGCATCCCGGCTATCAAAAATTAAGTTCAAAATTAAACAAATGAATGGTGCATAAAATGATTGTAAGGAAAAAAGATTCAGAAAAACATATGCATAAACTTACTACCTTATCTTCAGGAGGCAGAAGGGCATTTTCTGCTTTCGCCACTTGAGCAGCACCAATAAAATCGACCAGAGCTTCAAGTGATTCTGGACCTGCAGTAATTTACTAGAACAGTGAGGCCAATGAAACAATCTGATTCAATCAACTACCTATATTTGTCTGTTTACTACATTTGCAAGTTCTAACTTTCAGTTTCACAGCCATATACAAAAAGTCATGTAACTTTCAATTTAATCTTTTCAGCAAGTCAAATAACTTACATCTATCATTCATGAAACTCATATGTGAAGCATCCTTTAAAATAAATAGCTGTATATATGACTGTCATTTGCTTTTGAAAGTCTCCCTCACAAAATGATAACTTTCAAAATCTGATGAAGCACTTTTAATCACGTTTCTTTTATGACATTGGGTATTTTGAAAAGCAATAGTCATAGCCATGGTAAAAAAAATTGAGAGCTGCTATCGGAACACAACATTGCCCACAACATACAGACATTGTTCGTCTCAAAACAAGCACTTTAGTGAATGCACGCAGCACAGGGGGTGGGAGAAAATATTAAAAAAGCATACAAAGAAAACGGACCATATAAAATATGGTGTTTGATGTTGATTTCTGAAAAAATTATCTACATCCACTGATTATAGAAATGTTCTAAGCTTAAAAGTAGAAAAATAAGATTTAGATGGACTACTACAAAAATGATAGTTACACTTTTGGAAAAGTCTTTTCCGTTGTTGTAATCCATATATCTACATCACATACATTCCCTTATTATTATCCAATAATGTACCAAATATCATAGAATTATCATTGGTATTTAATATTATCTGAACCAGTATCCAACACATTTTTACAAAATTAAAAAGTTAAGAAAATACAAGAATGAATACGCACCTATTCTGTCGATGGCCACTAAAGCCTCCTCCTCTTCAAATCCCATTTTTACAAGTTTTGTCAACGTATCATCATTCGTAGAATCGAATTTTGGCAATTCCTGCAAAAAACAACAATCCAGCCCATTAGAAGACTATAAACAACCCAAGTAGATGACACTAAAGATACAAAATAGCATGATGTTAATATGAATCAAATAGCAAACTCTGAATAATGCATAGTGATTACTTCATCAGAAAAAAAATCATCTTCGGATAAATCCTCCCATGAACTCCCTGCACACTCGGATGAGGTGGGATCTAGTTCAGCTGGCTGTTGCTGCTGAGGAGAACTTTCAAGAACCTGCAAATATAAAGATACATAAATACTATAAAGACATGAAAATATGAAAACAGCATTGGCGATTGAAATTGAAAAACATGTAAATAGCGCATTAAAAATATCAGAAAGAAGTCTAAAAAAAGGTCAAAAAGAACCAAAGAGGTGAAATGGGAGAAGAAAGGAGCTAAAGATTTTTTGACTGATTTCTAACAGAATGAACCAAGAGATCATTCTCTAACATGCTATCAGAGCGCCTATCGATTCGGAACACCCACAATTTACATCCATGTACCAAGCCCAACAGTGATGGGCATGAGGGGGTGTACTGGAAAAACTAAGTCACATGTAGAATTAAGATAATGACTGACTAGAGTGGGTTTATAAAGAATGGCACCCCTCACCTTACAAACCGGTTTTGTAACGATGAGTTAAGCCCAATATAAAAACTTGTTATGGTACCACCAGAGCCACTGGCTCGCTCTCACTTTGAAGACCTATGCTCCAAGCTCACACACTGGGTAATACATCGCCCATTTGAGCTTGCAGACTGGTCTTGGCATACACTGCAATTAGAATATCATCGCTTGTGGTTGCACAGTAGCTTGGTCTAGGGATGACATATTGTATAGCTCCACCTTGTAACTAATTAACTGCTTTATCTGAGTTAGTTTCTAGTTAGAACAGTTGAGAAACAGTTAGAGCTAGCCTAACCTATTGAGGAGTCTATATAAAGAAACCTCAATCACTGAAATTAATTCAATCAATGAAACTCAAGAATCAAAGTTAGATTTTCTCTACAATTCTTAACTGAATGAACGAAGAGTTCATTCTCTAAAGTATGAAACAGAAAAGAAAGAAGATCTGATAGGGTTCACTACCAGCCTAGACAAAGGGCTCCATAAGAAGAGAAACATTCTCTACGGTAAATTCTCTCACCGATAACATAATTCTATGATGATTCCCTTGTCTCCTCGTTATTCCTTATATAACTAACTTCCTTACCTCACTCTTCACGCACCTCATGTACCTTCTTACTCATTAGATGTCATCCCGACACTCTTAACCACATTTTCTGCGACACACTCCATATCTTGGGACTAGCCATATTCTTCTTAAGTGTGGTCATCTGTTATGGGTCAGCAGGCCCATTTCTATCACAAGGCCCAATGGTATGAACACTAAAGGTCATGTAAACGGCCCCAATGCCCAATCGCAAGACAACAAATATATCTTACAATAAGAATCAACAAAAATAACACTAGAGCTTTAATATAATTTTCTTTCTTCATGTGGATGTTAAGGAAATATCAACTTACCGAGTATGTGAGAATCTCATTAAGCAGTTTCTCTTCATTCTCCTCGCCTGGATTTCATCAGAGCAGTATTAGTTGCGAGCTTTAGGAATCAAAATCAAGTGATCTATACTTAAATAGAGTAATGCAGTGCTTTTACCGTGCTCCTGAATGACTTTTGAAACAACTTCACCAGGAAATCCCATACTGATGAAGTGGTCAAACACCTTGGTGTTAGATGGGCCTGCGAATGAGCTTGGCTTCAGGGAGAAAGAAATATATGTCAGTATCTAAAAGATTTTCCATTTCCTGTCAAGAATTTTATTTCTAGATGCATTTTTCTCAATGATGCAGGTGATTATGCATTGGTCTCCTAGTCTCGTAATATAAGATAACTTCCAACCAAAAAAAAGGTGCATAAGAGCTTACCTCTACAGACCCAGCAGTAATAGTCTGTCCACTGGGAACAACAGTTGGACACGAGGATTGAAAACTCTCAATCTCAAGCTCATCGTCGGTGTTCCAATCTATATCACTCTCCAGACCAGAATAGTCACCCTGCAATAATTGTTATGCGATTATCACAAAAAATATATAAAACAAATACAAAAAGCAAGAGAGAAAATAAATAAAAAACAATTAAAGCTACTTTGCTTGTATCCCAAGGCACACTACAGTCGTACTTGTAAGTATAAATGTGGATGTGGATGTGATTTTGCAATTGGCAAGAAAAACATACCATTTTTTATCCGCTAATTTTGAAAATTAGAGATCTTCGAGCTGCTGAAGCACATAAGCAAGAAGATTAGCATCAGATAAAGCTAACTGAAGTTAGAGGTTGTAATCAAATCAATCTATTCAACAGGGCTTCATAGATTAGAATTTATAAAAAATAAAATTGATCTTCATTTCAACTTGGTAACTCATGAATAACTTAGTTATACAATGATTAAATACTAATTAATATTAAGTTTACGGTTTGATATTTAAGATTTAAGTAAATCAAATCAAAACAAGCTTATATGGTTTAACATTCATACAATTTGTTCTAAACAAATATTTAGGAGAACTTATGAAAACTACTTAAAACATCGTCCATAAGTTTTTTCAGCTTATTTTCATAAGTTCTCCATGATAGCCAATATAAACAGCTTAAAACATTGTCAATAAGTAGTTTTCAGTTTATTTTCATAATTTCTCTAAGATGACATATGAAAACAACATATAACTTATACGAAATGAATTTAACTTTATTTTGGGACTGTTTGGATTGGCTTATTTGAGCTTATGTACTAGCTAAGTTTTGTGAGAACTTATGAAAACAATTTAAAACATCGTCTATTAGATGTTTTCAGCTTATTTTCATAAGCTCTCCAAGATAGCTTATGAAAACTGCTTATAGCTTATATCAAAAGAATTTAACTCTATTTTATCTTTTACAATGGAAGTAGCTTATAAATAAGCTCTAATCATGATAAAAATTATTCATTAATATTTTATAAGCTGCAAATAATCTGTTAATCCATACAGCACCTAAAACTGAACACAGAAAATTATAAAGTAAAAAGCTCAAATTTTGAAATAAATATAAAACTGAAACACAACCAAAAACCCTCAAAATATGTTCTCAATAAGTTGTTTTCAGCTTATTTTCATCTCAACTTAAAAATAAAAATCAGAATTAAAGTTCTCATCACAAAACCACAACACAAAACACTAAACCATAAATAAAATAAAATAAATCAATCCCAAACAATCAGAAAATTACAATCAATAATACACAAACTAACATTCTAACAAAATCTAAATTCTACCTTCGTCAAAATCTCCACTGAAATCAACAATGCTCTTCAAACTCTGTATCAAACACAAAAAAAACGCATAATTAAGTAATAATTAAACGAAATTAACACCGAATAATCAAAAATAAAAAAATTCAGAACATCTTCCACGAATTTCTACCTTTGTAAAAATCTCCACTGAAATCAATAATGCTCTTCAACCTCTGCATGAAACACGAAAAAAAATACAAAAAAAATCGCAGAATTAAGTAAAATTCATCAATTAAAAAGAAAAAACTCAAAATCTGCAATTAACCTGTTAATCCTAAAACTGAACACAAAAAATTAGAAAGAAAAATCTCAATCTGTAAAAATAAAAAACGGAATCACACAACTAAAGCATAAGTCTTATGAGACTGTTTGGGAGAACTTATGAAAACAACTTGAAACATTCCAATAAGTTGTTTGTTTTCAGCTTATTTTCATAAGTTTTCCAAGATAGCTTATGAACACAGCTAATAGCTCATACCAAAACAATTTAACTTTTTTTGTCTTTTACCACTGACATATAGCTTCTACATAAAATCCATCATATTTCATAAGCTCCAAATAAGTTCTTAGCCCAAACAAGGCCTAACCTCAAATTCTGAAAATTTTAAAAAACAGAGACACTCAACCAAAAACCCTAAAAGTAAGTTGTTTTCAGCTTATTTTCATCTCAGCTTCAAAATAAAAAACAGAATTAAAGTTCTTCATCACAAACCCATAACACTAAACCCTAAATAAAAAATAACATTAATCAACCCAAACAAACACCATTTGGATCAATAAAACACAAATTAACATTCAATAAAATCTAAATTCTACCTTCGCCAAAATCTCAACTGAAATCAACAATGCTCTTCCACCTCTGCATCAAACACAAAAAAAAAAATCATATAATTAAGTAACAATTAAACGAAATTAACAACAAATAATAAGAAAAAAAATCAGAAAGCCCCATGCCACACACACAAGGATTTCTTTTGACATTTTACCTTGAAACATCAAAGATAGAAATCATAACCATATATCCAAACATGCCGTAAGGGCTTGTTTGGATTGTCTTATTTGAGTTTATCCACTAGCATAGGTTGTGTGGGACTGTTTAGGAGAACTTATGAAAACAACTTAAAACATCGTCCATAAAAAATTTTCAGCTTATTTTCATAAGTTCTCCAAGATAGCTAATGAAAACTGCTTATAGCTTACACCAAAACAATTTAACTCTATTTTATCTTTTACAGTAAAAATAGCTCATATATAAGCTCTAATAATGATAAAATTAATCATTAATATTTTACAAGCTTCAAATAAGTTGTTAATCCATACATCACCTAAAACTGAACACAGAAAATTATAAAGTAAAAAGCTCAAACTCTGATAAATAAAATATAAAACTGATACACAACCAAAAACCTTCAAAATATATTCCCAGTAAGTTGTTTTCAGCTTATTATCATCTCAACTTTAAAATAAAAATCAGAATTAAAGTTCTCATCACAAAACCACAACACAAAACCCTAAACCCTAAATAAAATAAAATAGGGCTCGTTTGGATTAGCTTATTTTAGAGCTTATATAAAACAGCTTATGCAAATAAATAAGTTTTTATGTATTATTTATAAGTTTTGAAGGTAGTTTATGAAAAAACAGTTTATGAAGATACGATTTTCGTTAGTGAGAGCTTAAAAATTAAAATAAAAGCTTATTTATTTACATAAGCTCTTTTTTATAAGCTCAAAATAAGCTCAAACCAAACGGGGCCTAAATCAAACTCAAACAAACACAAAATTTCAATCAATAATACACAAACTAACATTCAACAAAATCTTTTGTCAAAAAAAAAAACATTCAACAAAATCTAAATTCTACCTTCGTCAAAACTTCAACTGAAATCAACAATGCTCTTCCACCTCTGCATTAAACACACAAACAAACGCATAATTAAGTAATAATTGAACGAAATTAACAACAAATAATCAAAATGAAAAAAAAAAACAGAACATCTTCCACGAATTTCTACCTTCGTGAAAATCTCCACTGAAATCGAAAATGCTCTTCAACTCTACATGAAACACGAAAAAAATACAAAAAAATCGAATAATTAAGTAAAATTCATCGATTAAGCAACACTTAAACGAAATTAACAACAAATAATCAAAAAAATTAAAAAATAAAAAGAATCCGAACCTCTTCCACGGTTTTCACGAGGGAGGAAGATGAAAATGAAAGAAAACGAAGAATGTGACGAATGAGAGAGAGTGAATCAGAAGAGGAGCAAGAAGAAGAAGAACGAGTTTTGTTCACGCGCTGAGTGAACTCAGCAACGTTCACACACTCGCTGAGATGGAAAGATCTGAACCGTTGATTTCAATATTTGATTTCTTACACAAAAAGTTGTTATAAGAAATGAAAGAGAATAATGTTTGATCTTAGCGAGTATGATATCATTCATTTGATATCATATTTGCTGAGAGTAGGAGAAGATTAAAGGAATCTTTTTTCGTCTTTTTATGCATGTGAATTGACGAAAATAACCTTTTTGAAAAATGGAGTGTGATGTTGATATGATAAAGAGAAATTAATGCTGTTGACTGTGTTTTTGGAGTGAAGGGCAATTTTGATTTGTTAATAAATATAAAATGACATAAAAATTCTTTATAGTTGGATATAGCTGTACTGTGATGTGATGACAACAAGTTTTAAAGAAATTAATGTGTTCAAAATAAAAATTGTGGTAAAAGTTGTCCGTGAAAGAATACTACTCTATACAAGTAGTTTCCATTTCATTTATAAAAGAAAATTAGATCAAGAAAAATAGATGTATTTGGTTTAAAGTTTGGACTAAATACATAAATTTCTTTACAATCTCTCGTCATCAGAGTACTAAGATAAATTCATAAATTTGGATCAAATACATAATCTTTTATTGAAATGGATTTGATTTTCTCAATTGAATTTTTCCTTTGTACGCAAAAGTCAATAATTGAATTTTGATCTGATGTGGAAGATATACAGATCTCTTATCTTTTGAACAAGTTCATTGACGGTAAAAACTAAAATACGTTTTTACGGCATGAACTGTGATTTTAATTTTAATTGTTTACATATTATTTGTATGAAATGAGTCAATAAGTTTAATAATATTCTATCACGGGTTAGTTTCACACTCTTTGGGCTAGTTTCACACTTATATATTAAAAAAGTAGTCAAATATAAATTAAATTTTTTCTAAAAAAACTTGTATATTACTCGCAGACAATAATTTAAAGTTCTTGTCAGAAAAACAATAATTTAAAGTAATTTTAATTATTATGTTTTAATAATATATCTAAATTTTATTTATATACTTGATGATATTTTTAAAGTTATCATATTATATGTACGGAGCTTTCATTGTCCTTAAACACATTGTCGTTAATCAATAATTAATCTTCTTCAAAAAAAAAGAGTTGGGTATACAAAATGAACTCTCGACTCCCAATTGAACATCCAAGATACATAAGAGTCAATATGAACGAAACCTAAACCATTTGCTTAAAGAACTCAAATATCACATGACTTCAATCAAACTAATGTTGGTAGTATTTAATCATATTTATCATGTTATAATATAGTGTTATTTAAAATAAAATAAAATTTAACGACGGTAATATAGTGAAATGTGATTGAAGTCTTGTAACACTTTTTTACTTGGTTATCTACCTATTCAGTTTTTTTAGATCATCTTAAAAGTTAGAAGTATTTGCTTTAGAATTTATGTTATGAGCAGTGGTTTTCACCCTTTGGGTTAAGTTAAATAAAATAATTAAAAGGAAGAAAAGAACATGAGAAGGACTCTTCCAATCGGTGTATATGATGTCATATTCATTATGAATAGCTAGGTTGGTGACAAAAATTAGGATCTAATTTTGATAAATCTAGAATGACATAAAAGTTCTTAAAAACTGTAGTGTGACATACGAAGATTGTACGTGTAATGTAAGTTCTAAAATTGTACATTTAATGCAAGTCCTATTGAGAATTCAGCTGCAGTTATTATAGGTGAAAAACTTATGCTACTTAAAAGAAAGAAAAAGAAAAAAAAAGTTTAATGATTATATTTTTTTTAAATTGTAATCATTTTACTTTCTTAAACATTGAAAAAATGAAGAGTGTGAAATTCGAACTTCGACTTCTTCTGCGTAATATTGTCCTACCAATTGAAAATAGTTTTTATTATTATATCTTTCTCTATTAATACAAAAACTTTTATTTTTTGTGTTTGACTAAACTTTTCGTGAGCAAATATGTATGTGGCTAAAAGTTGGTTAGGAGATTCATGTGCATATTTCGTATATTTAATCAATATTGTACTGAAATATACGACTTCGAATACATGAGTACAACGTTCCTTCAAAAAAAAATACATGAGTACAACGTGTCAACGTGATACTTTTGGTGTCAGTTCAATGTATCATTGAATTTATCCGAGTTGAATAATTCAAGCATGAGTTTGACTTGTGAAAATAAATAAATTATTTGAGATAATTTATTTATTTAAACGAGTCTAACCAAACAGTTAAATTTGGTTTAATAAAAATTAGTGAAGATTATGTTAAACTCATTTATAACTTCATTTTTCTTTGTAATTATGCATATTTTTCTTAATTTTGACCTTCATAAAAAACATTCATTATGTAAAAATAAATAAAACATTCAAAATTAAATTTAGCAGACATCTTCATCAAAATAAATAAATAAGAGAACATATTTTGTGGACAAATGAACCCTTATTCACCCTAAAAATTGTTTTTAGACTACTACTGTAACAAAGATTAGTAGTAGTAAATATACTACATATGTGCATAGTCTCAATTTATTTCATAAGTCATAAGAAAAAAACCTTATGAAATTCCTCAATGAGAATAGATTACCACAAATATGACTGACCAAACTTATGCAAGCAAATATTAATGTAGTAAGTTATCTACTTTTAATTAAAAAATACTCTCTCCGTTTTAAAATGAGTGTCGATTTAACAAAAAAAAATTTGTTTCAAAAGGAATAACACTTTCAGTTTTCAATGGAATAATAACTTTTTCTTTTCAATTGTACCCTTCAATCAATACTATATACACCACTTCCAAAATATAATTTTTTTCTTTAATGAAAAACAAATCAATAGTTGATTAGGATAATTTGGCAAAATAACATTTTTCTTTCTTTTAATTAATGAATTTCTTAATATGTGTGTAAAAACCTTAAACGACATTCATTTTAAAACGGTGGAGTAGAACCATAAAAAAATACAAGAAAACAATAAATTAAAAAAATACTATTTCCTTATTGATTGATTTCTCCTTAAAGAAGAGAACATTACATTTAATAACCTAGTATGCCAACAACCAATGAATGATAAATCATTAATATGTGTTAGCATCTTTAAGGAAATCCTAAAAACTTAAGAATTTAAAAATAGCATCAAATGCATCAAAATACTAAATAAATTATGTTAAAGATAATTTATGAACCTACTTTCACTTTAAGTTCCTAGATGTGACCCCAAACTTTTCCATTTTAATGCCAAATGTGCAAGAGTCATTGTTGAGGATCCATTTTCCTTTAAAGCGTCAATAGCATTACCTTTCAACTTTTCCATTCTTCGGTGAATTTCCTTTCCTTCTTCACCAACCATTAAATTCTTTACAACCTTAGCTATCTCTTCCCTTTCCACTATACCATTCTCATTAACTTTAGGCCTAATAGCCACTTTCAAACCATCACTTAACAAAGCTGCATTCATCTTTTGTTCAGCAAAGAGTGGCCATGCTATTATTGGAATTCCATTTACAACACTTTCAAGTGTTGAATTCCAACCACAATGAGTTAAAAACCCACCAATTGAACCATGACCAAGAATTTCAATTTGTGGTGCCCAATATGGAACTACTAAACCTTTCCCTTTTGTTCTTTCCAAAAACTCATTTGGTAAAAAATTATAAAGAATATCATCCTCATATTCACCACTATCAAGATCATCAATAACACCATGTTTATTTGGTGGCCTTAAAACCCACAAAAAGTTTTGGCCACTCAATTCCAATCCAAATGCAAGCTCAATTATTTGTTCATTAAAAAGTGTTCCACCACTTCCAAATGAAACATACAAAACAGATTTTCTTTCTTGCTTGTCCAAAAATTGCAAGTATTCAAAATCACTTCCATTATCACATGACACATTTTGCACAAAAGGGCCAATTGGGTAAATAGAAGGAATTCCTTCATCCTCTTTTTCTTGCAAGGCTCTTATGGTTGTTTCTTCAAGCGCAAGAAAACTATTAACCATTATACCATCAGCTAAATAGAATCTATCATTAGCTTCAAGAAAAATCTTGTACGCTTCACTTGATCGATCAAGCATTGGATCTGGTAGATCAGTACTATGAATCGGTATGCAACCAGGAATCTCCAGTGGTTCTAATAGGTCTTTATTTGCGGAAGAAATTGTTTTGTCTAGATTTGAAGAATGCAAACAAAGCGATAGTAACATGGTTGTGGAAGGAAAATATGAGTAGGCTAAAATATCGAGTTTCTTGGTTAATCGTAAGACTTCGTTTATTAAACCATCGGAAATAACCGCGGCAAGTTTTGAACTAGAATGTAACGTGTTCAATGCATCATAAATCCAAGGAATAGAACGGCGTATAGTGGCTTCAACTTTGACCGCAGGGTGAATATCTTTCGGTAAGTCTTCTAAATTTATTGGCGGAAGAAACATGTAGTTTATGTTTGATGGAAGAGTTTCAAAGAGGGATTTGACATTGTTGCAAATTGAAGGACCAAATGTGGGGTTAATGCATGTGACATGAATGTTTTGGTATAGATGAACCAATCTTTTGGTGAATTCAAGAATTGAACGTAGGTGGCTGTATACAGGAACTGTAACTAAGGCTATGTGAGTTTTGGTCTCCATTTTTTGTTACTTAATATTTACATTGTTATGAAAATATTGATGAATTTATAGGAATCAATAAAGGAGTTATGCATGTATTATAACTCTCTTTTGTTTTCTTAATTGAATGAAACTCTCTTTTTTTGTTTGAAACCACAGATGCTTAAATTCATTCATAAAATTGATATTCATATTTAACTTCATACACAAAATCGAGGCGTTTCAATCTCAATAGAGTTGAAACCTCTTTGAATCAAGCCATTTTTGAAACCTCCTCTTTTTTTTTTTTGACAAATTGAAACCTCCTCTTAAATCTCTAATAGTAGTATCATAATTTTATTCCTAATCAGCCATTTGATTTTTTGACAAAGTTTCTTTTAAAAATAAAATAAAACAAAGCTAAGAAGCTAAAACAAATAAAATTAATTCTGTGAAATTATTTATAAAAATGATAAAAGAAATTAGAAATAAAATAAAAATAAATGTAAATAATGATTTATCAAGGAATTGTGTCAGTCTCTAGGTGAAATGACTAGTGATCTATTTAAAATAATATATCAAATATTTCTAATAACCACATTATTAAATAATATATCAATATTTATAAATCATAATTGACATAGTCCAAATGTGTTTTAAATAATGCACATTATTTGGAACTTTCTTTTCTAACAACTCATTGAACATTTAAAACCTTTAATGTGTATTTTTTTGGTCCGATAAATGTGTATTTTTAATTCTATCTTTTGTCTCGTATAAATCAATTTTTGAAGCAATAGAAAAGTGAGTAGCATCAGTAATTAAAGACCAGTAAAAAAAAAAGAAGTAAAAGTCTCAGTCAACCCAACTAGGTTGCACCACTAATCAACAAAGTGTAAAGACAAAAGACAACAAAAACAACAAAGAGAACTCTCGACAAAGATCAACATCAACAAAATCTGAATTAAGTAAATCATAGTCTATTACATTTTAAAGAATCTAAAATGTACAAGTATAATCCATTCAAATCAGCTCATTCTTCTTAAAGCCAACAAAAGCAATTTTGTTATACATGAGAATCATATCATAATAGGCTGATTTGACTCTCATACGTAACAGTTAAGTAATATTCAACCAAAACAAAAACGTTCAATTAGTAGGTATTGTTTATGTAAAAGAATGTTCTCATAAAGGAAAAACCATATCTGTAAAGGGGGAGAGGGTGGAAGTGCTCAATCATGAATCTAAATTAACCCGTCGCATCTTGCACACAAGGTTTGCAGTTGGCAGATCAAGATGGTTTGCTGAATCTGTCTTCAGAAGATCTTTTAACTGGTCTTTTGAGGTAGATAGACAACTGTGAAATGTAGCCAGAACTGCAGGGATGGGCATTGACAGAGCAGAAAGCACGTTACTAAGATAATCAATATCAACTGATAGCTGCTGCGCGCCGCGATCTGTAATGTACTGAATCCCACGCAACTGCTCTATGTAAAGTGCTGTTGCACCCTCTGCAACCTGAAATTTAATATAACCAGCATTATATGTTAGAATCATGGTCACTATATATGTGCAGAAAGAAAACAGATTCATGATCTAAGTAGCATATAACAGTTTGAATGATTTTGAATAATCCATTTTTCACGAACAAGCCCGTATAAATTACTCCCTTTGATCCTTTTACTTGTCATTTTTGGAGAAAAATTATGTTCCTATTTACTTGTCGTTTTCAAAGTTCAATGCAACATTAATTATTGTTCTGTAAATAATACTCTATGTCTTTAGTTATACCTTGAACATCCATTCGGTTGCAAAGAACTGAGCTTCATCATTGACTTCACTGCTAGATATTCCCTCAGCAAGGGGCTCCAATTGTTGGGGTAAAGTAAGAAGATACTCACCGACACTGGTCACATAGGACTGTGGATATGCACTGAAGGTAGGGAGATGAAAAGCAGTCTGTTCCTCAACTGATGACCATATGGGCAAACGGGACACATCACTAAGGCGTTGCCGTACTTTAGATATGAGAACATCGTATACAAGTTCATTTACTGTTTCTTCAAATGCTGCAACTCTTTGAGATGCAAGGGGAAGAGCATGGAATTGGGGATCTTTAGACTGCAAATAAATAATTAATATATTTATGGAATGCCAGAAAAAAGAACACGTGAAATATGTCTGAAGAGATAGACACAAGTGTCAGCTCCTACACCAAAGAAACATCGAGGCGACCTTCTTTTCCTAGATATGAATGAATCGTAACATAAAATGACATTCATTGTTTCGGCTGAAAAAGAATGGTCAATTAAGCTTGAAAATTGTGAGCATGTGGCTTAAATTTGCATTAACCATATGAAGATTACAGCAAAGAACTACGAAAGAAAATGACATTTAAATTTTTCCATTTCTTTTTAAGGAATAGTGTCATACATACACGGGAAGAAGATACCATAAAAACAGCTCCATAAGAGTCTTGCATATTTGATTTTCTCAAATTAATGTGAATACTTAACTTCATATTTTTAAAATTTTAAGGTACTGTTATCCAGTAAAAAAAATTAGGTACTTCCCAATCCAAATATTTAGACTAATCCACTATCCCTTTCTATCAATTTCTAAACTCAAAAAAAGACTGCAATAAACCTAATCTTACATATACCTGATTCAAAAGGCTGAATAGTTTCCTGGCTTTCTCAGGCACATTAACTAGCCGCAGTGTTGCCATGTCCAAGGAAGCCCTTCCACCAAAAGATGGCTCCTCATATTCATTACCATGTATAATCTGGTTTTGATCTGTACTTGAACCAAATGCTGAAAAAGATAAAGTTGTGCTTAATCTAGCAAGAGTGCCTCTTAAAGATGCTTCAAAGACAGAAGATCTGCTTGTCAAACTATCTGCAACCGTAAGGATCTGCAGTGCCCCTTGGACCATGGACCATTCCTCCTCATTTGAGATCAAATCAACTCTCCGAGCATTTTGGTTTTCATCTTTCTTTCCAGTACCATCCCCACCATAATCCACACCACAGACAGTTCTTAATGACTTGAGAGTTTCTTGTAGAGTAGAAATGTATTTTAACATTATGTCATCAAGGGCAAGAATCAGTTCATCTGCCTCGGAACCTCCAGTGAAGCTGATGCATCTCTCGGCAGCTGCTTCAAGAAGTATAACGACTTGAGGAATAGACTCCTCCATCCTACGAACGGTTTCACTAAGTTCGACTCCTTGGGCTCCCACCCCTCGAATTACAGCTCCTCTTATATCTATTCCTTCAATCTCAGAGGAAAGGATGGCACCCTCCATTTGTCCATACCTGTAGATATCCAAAACGATAATAATAAAGCAAAAGATGTTTCTCTGAATTGGAAATGGGTTTAATGCAAGCTTAAATATGAGAATACTGTGCATGAGTCATGAGAACCATAAGACCAGCTGTTTAATGAAATTTATGTTTCAATTTCTTTAATTTATTCTTCTAACTTTTTAGAAAGAAAATTGTGACGTATGAAATTAGAAAATTGTTTCTAATTCTTCCACAATACCGAGGCCATGTGTAGGAATGAACAGACAAACTCGATTTATCAATTTCAATTATGCTTCAAATTAAAATAAATTTTTACCTCTGTTTAAACGATTCATATGGCAAGTACACAGATTTCAGCACATCCATTAAAACTTGTACATCAGAACCAGAAAACAAGTGCTGAATATTCCTTGCAAAGGTCCCCGTGATATTGTGCAATTCAATCAAGGACTCCAGATGCTTAGTCTGAAGCTTGATACCCTTTTGCATATCTCCAGATAAACCTACAACGATTCATGAAAGATATCAATATCTCCGGATAACAATTATTGAACAGTGAACTAACTCTAACATATTACATGCAATGAAATATTATCCTACACGACCATTTAAAAGATTGAGGAACAACCTTTAGCCAGCACTTTTGTTTCTGGAACAGCATCCCCAATGGCAAGGTTGATATGAGATATGAAACTGGCACCTATAGCCATCATAGTCTCACTTAGCAACTTTGGGACAAGAGTTTTATAGTCCTCGGGAAAAGCAACCATACACCTACAAGCAACAGCTGAAATGCTTTTATTACACTACTTAAATACGCAAATTTAGTTAATATCAATTTGTGCTAGCTGATTAATTTTCAGTAGGTTGATCTAGAAAATTAAAATCCACTGGCACCAAGTTTTGGAGTACAGAGTTATTGATAAGGCAACCCATTTTTGGACAAACAAAATATAAACAATAGAAGAGAACACCAGTAATTATACCATTTCCATTCTTGTTCAAGATAAAGTAGTAGCTCGTCATAAAAGCTTGGTAACCAATTGGAGAATGAAATTGTAGGCGATGACTGAAAATCATCACCAGTTGACATCGTCTCCATTTCACTCTTCTCATTTGCAGACTTATTAGCATGTTCTCTTGATTCTAAGTCTTCCCAAAGCTGTTTTATTGGTTTCAAATGTACCTTCGAATACTGTGATTCCAGAGACTTAAACCTTCCAATTCTAATGAGAACTCCACGCAAGTCTTGAGCAGCGTCAATCTAAACAATTACAACAATAAGAGCTCAGACAAGGGATTAAATTCAAATCACAGAATGTAAGTGTGTGGTATACAAAGTATATGTAACCTTGCAATTGGATAATGCATCAGTAAGACGAGGCTGCACCATCGTGTCCAGCCTATCCTCCAAGACTTCAAGCTGCTTTCTTATGTTTGCAAATTCAGCAACCTACATAAAGAAAGCGAGCAAAGGCAAAAACAATTGAAATACAAAAAGTAAATGTACCAAACCTTGTGTACTTCATAGATAACCAAAATGTGAAAAATTAGTACCTCCCCGACCGCAGACAAGCAATGCCTCATATTAGCCAGAGTTTCAGCAGCACGGGGGAGATCACCACTGGCGAATACATCCTCGACTGTCGAACTTAATTAAGTTAATCCAGCAGCATCCTGTTATTTAATCACAAAAGAATTAAATTTTTGCCTCATTATAGAAAATGTCAATGAGCTACATCAATATTCAAATTCACTTTCGCTACCTGCAAAGTTTCATATGCAGCTTCCATCCTCTGCTTGACTACATCGACCTTAGCCAGTGCCGCTATAGATTCAGCTGACGATCCCTCTGCCTATATAAAAAAAAAAAAAGAATCAAGGAAGAAAAATGGCAATTGCAAATTAACAGGTCCTTACTCATAAATGAATCTCAACGCCCATATAAGACTTTTGTTCCATTCACAGACATGTGGCATTGCAAGTTATCTATATCAAGCTCGAAATTCGAACTCGTATATGTTTGGTTCCACTTTTAGAAGGGCCAAAATTGATTCTAGAGGTTTAAAATTGATTTTGACATGTTTGGTTTCTCTAGAGTAGAATCGATTTTGCCTCCAGAACTGATTATACTTGAAGCTAGAAATTGTACCATTCGGTTCTAGAATTGATTTTTACACTCAAATTTATTGTTTAACTCATTTTTACAAGAATGTATTCAAACATAAATCACTCTACCTCCAACTCAGTTTTAGCTAGAATCAATTTTACAGAAGGGGAACCTTGGTGCAACAGTAGTTGTTGTCATGTGACTGAAAGGTCACAGGTTCAAGTCATGGAAACAACCTCTTGTGTCAAAAACAGGGTAAGACTGCATACAATACACCAAAAATGGTGGGATCCCTTCCCAGGCCGTCCTGCCCAATTTTACATAATCAATTCACTCAAACTCAATTTTTTTGACTGCAGAACCAAAAGTTTAATTTTGACATGTAAACAAAATTAATCTATCAAGTGGTTAAGATCAAAATCAATAATTTTTCTTTTTCTGGTGTCAGTAGATAAAGCGGCAACCACCACCTAAAACTCACACACACACAACTGCGATGTCCCAGGTGAAGGTATTCAACCTAACAATATCAAACTCAAATTTCTAAGTTTAATTGTGATACACTGTCCTGGTAAAAATATTTAACCCATCAAGATCAAAATCAATCATTTTTTTTTTTCATTTGTAGAAGAAGTAGCGACCACCACCTGAAACTCACACACACACAACTATGCTCCCAGGCAAAGGTCTTCAACCTAGCAATATCGAATTTCTAAGTTTAATTTTGATACATTATTTACACATTCAATCTTTAAACACTTATGATCAAAATCAATCTTTTTTTATTGGGCCATGGTAGTTACCACCTGAAACTCACACACAACTACTACGTCCCAAGTTCAAAACCAGGCGAACGTGTTCAGCCTAACAATATCGACATTGCCAAAGTAATTGTAAAATAAAAGTAAAGAAAGCAATGCCAACCTTCTGGATGTTATGTAGAATGACAGAGACAGCAGAACGAAGAGAACCAGCGTCATCACGGAGACGAACAACATCTCTCGTGGCACGAGGAACACGCAGGAGAGCAGCGGAAGATTGTTCCTCTAGAGAAGTGGAGATTTCTTCGGAAAGCATCTGGAGTTTCATCTCCAAATCGATAATGTGTTTGTCTAAGGATTGTTGAGAGTGTCGACTGTGACATGCTGTGTTGATCCATTTCTTTGGCTCGAAATTTGAATTTGAGAATTGAACCAAATCTACCATCATCGTCTTTGTGGGAATCGCTTCCTTCAATCTTCACTTTCAGAAAATGAAGAATGATAGGTTCATCAATGAACAATATTGATCATGAATGTGAATAAACTGTAAACCACCAATTTCGTACCAAACTCTACTCATATTTTAAAATAATTTAATTGTAAGAAGGAATTTATGAATTTTCTTTTTTTAAAATAGGTCAAATACCTCTCCAGGTCTTTAAGTTTCATGTTTGTTTCAGATAGATCTTTAAGTTTCTAAGGTTTCAGGTATGTCATTTAAGTTTCAAGTATATTTCGGATAGGTCCTTTAGTTTCTAAGGTTTCAGATATGTCCTTTAAGTTTCGAGTTTGTTTTAGATAGATCCTTTCTGTCAACCTCCATTAAGCCAAAGTTGATATGTCTCTTAAGCCAAAACTGATTTGGTTGGGGAAAAAATTGATGCCAAGTGTCAGAGAGAACCATCTCACCCATTTAACGGATAGATCAGCTTTTGCTTAACGGACATAACAACTTTGGCTTGACGGAGGTTGACAGAAAGGACCTATCCGAAATAAACTCGAAACTTAAAGGACCTATCTGAAACCTTAGAAACTTAAAGGACCTAACTGAAACAAACATGAAACTTGAAGGACTGAGGGAGATATTTGGCCTTAAAAATATCTGGACTTTTTTAATGATACGAGCAAATACCCCTTAAAATTTTGCTTGCAAAATGCTTCTTTTTCTTTGGTGTCCTGGGTTCGAACCTCAAACCTTACATATATTATGCATTGTTCTTGTCAATTGAACTAAGCTCACGGGGACGTACAAAAATGCTTCTAGAGCTGATAAATTCATTCCAATAGATTATTCAAATTTCACAGAAAGAAAAAAAACCAAGTGAAATTCATGTAGAAAAACTGTGAAATTCATGTAAAAAAACCTCTCAATAGATCATTTCAAAGACGAATTATAGTATATAATTGGACACATTTCAGATTATATAATCCAAACTGTTAATATATAGTTAGGATAATATAATATAAATTGTGTTAGCACTGAAACATAACCTGAATTAATTAGTTAACACATATTTTTCGGCAGATTGAGGAATCTAGGTTGATTTATACATGGATCAAAACAAATTATAAGAAAAATATTTAATGCAAGCATATGAAACAACACAAATAAAGCATATGAAACAACACAAATAAAGCATATATTAACAAAAAAAGTAGCACAAATATCGATAGGTTACAACACATGTTCCAAATATAAATTGAAAATACAAATTATCCAAATTCCAAACTATACAATATAGTAAGAAAACTATTGGATAGTATGGTCAACCCTATCACCCCTCCGCTTTCGACGATAAATCATTCATCCTGAACCTCTTCGAGATATGCTCCAAATTCAGCCACGAATGACAAATTTTCCCTCTCCACTTGACCATCACCCGTTATCCATTGGGCATGATCTCTTATGCTCCCTAGTTGTGCGATCATGTCTCTAGTTGCTAATTTTCAAATAAATCTATATTTTTGTTTCGTGATTTTGTCGTCTAGTGTGACATTACTTTGTTTGTCGTCTTAATCCGACGTTGATTGTTGTTTTTGTTTTGTTGTGATGCTCATTTGATTCGGATTCATATATCAACTTCAATTGATTACAAATTCAATCACACAATTATATGTTTCAAATCCAGAAACATGAGTATGTTGGGATCAAAGTGCGCAAAGCGGAACATGCGGAAGCTTAAATTATATCTTTTTGTGGAACCTAAACAATCCAATTTACCAGCACAACCAACAACAACAATAACAACAATAAAAGGAGCAAAAACTGTAAATGAGAACACCAGAATTTTAACGTGGAAAACTCCTCTCAATGTGAGAGAATAAAAACCATGAGACCTAGTCCAGCCAAAAAACTTCCACTATCACAATAATGGTTACAATCAATGTATTCCTAAATCACTAGGAACTGACAATCATCAAATAATCACCGACTATGGTGATTCTAACAACCAGAGAGCAAACCCAAAATAGGTATCCCAAACAGACACAAAGAGAAGACAAAACTACTTAGAAAAATTATCTAAGCATCAAACTAGGTAACAAAAATAACATACTCAAATTTCAGCCGAAACGGAGATCGTTTGCCGAACACACTTTTGTCACCGAAATCCAAAATATCTTCCTCTTTTGCTTTCGTAACTCTCTGTTTTTCACACACAGTGTTGCGGCCACTATTTTGTTTTCACGCATTCACTGTTGCAAAATTAGGGAAAACAATTCCCTTTTATACCCCACACACATGATGCACATGTGCAAAAATCCAATACAAAACACACACACCTTTATTTCATTTTTTTTCTTTTTCTAAAATAAGTGTGTGGTCCCACTTGAGGAGGGACCCACCCAACATTCTCCCCCTCACGACTCAAGTGGGGCAATCAGTTGTCTTTTCAACAACTATGCCGCAAACCTCAGCATTCTCCATTACTTGAGAATCAGAAACAAGTGCTCTATCATCAATTGCAAAAGCAACTCCTTTAGCAGTGTACCTCTTCAAAGGATTTCTAACTATGGTGGTTTTTATTTGTGCAATAGGCTCAACCTCAGACTGCACCTCTCCCCCTTGACAAATTTCACGGTCTTCATCAAGAGTTGGGTCATCAACATTAACTCTATCAATGTCTTTCAACCGCTGATCTTCAAAGAACTTAGCCTCACAACATCTGAAAAGTTTCTTCAAAATAGGACCATACAACCTGTAACTAACTCCATCTTGGCCATAGCCTAAAAACACACACTGCTGACTCTTCACAAAAGCTTTGCATCCAAAAACATGTAAATGGTCATAAGAAACATTCTTACCTCACCAAACCATCTCCGGTACTTCATGTTGCAAGGACACACATGGTGAAAGATTCAAGACATGCACAATTGTGCTCAATGCTTCCCCCCAAAATGATTCTGGAAGCTCCCCATCTAACAACAAACAATTAACTCTTTCCACCAATGCTCTATTCATCCTCTCATCAACACCATTAAATCGTAGAGACCTCTGATAGCTAATCAAACTCTCCCTACAATAAGCTCCAATTTTTCTCAGAAAGTCACCTCCATTATCTATGCATATGCACTTCAACTTCTTCTCAGTTTCACGCTCAACTGAAACCTTAAATTTCTTAAACATGCTCAAAACATCTATTTTACTCTTCAAGGTGTAAACCCAAGTCTTTCTTGAATGGTCATCAACAAAACTCAAAAAGTATGCGCTTCCCCCAATTGTTCTTGTCTTCATAGGACCGCATAAATGACAATGCACCAAATCAAGAATTTCTAGTCTTCTAGGTGAGTGAACATCAAAAGAAACTTTGCTTTTCTTCTTAACAAAACATTGATCACATTTCTTTAAGTGTGGATTACTCATGTCAGACAACACATTACTCTTGCATAGCTTAACCATGTCTTTCTCACCCATGTGACACAACCTCTTATGCCATAACTCAACTTTCTCAGCAGATTCAACCACATGCACATCTTTAATTATTTTTGCATGTGTCAAGTAAAGGTTAGAACATTTCGTACCTCTTGCAACAATCATAGACCCCTTGGAAAGTTTCCAAGAATCCTTTGAGAACAAACTGTCATAACCTTCATCACATAGTTTAGCCACAGAAAGCAAATTCAACCGGATGTCTGGAACATGCTTCACATCCTTGAGAGTTAACTTACCCCATTAGACATCTCCAAATTAACATCCCAAAGGCCAACACACTTTAGCACACCTTTATGAGCCAATTTCACATCACCAAATTCACCTTAAGTATATGAGCAAAAAAACATCTCTCCTGGAAGTGACATGTACTGAAGTACCACTATCAATCACCCAACTGGATGCACTATCAACAATATCATGCTCTTCAACAAGAAGCAGTTCATCATCATATGTCAGATTAGTCGAGCCACCATCTGAATCTTCTTTCTTTTTACCTTTACCTTTGTCCTCATTCTCCTTTTTCAAATCCGAATAAAATCTCTGTTTATGTCACTTTCTACCACAATTGTAACACTCAATAACTTTATTGGAACTATTTCTGCTTTGCTCTCTATTACCTGAATACCTGTTCATGTTTCTCCCTCTTGATTCAGTAACCAATACCCCTAACTCCAAAGATGAGTCCTGAGACTTTCTTCTCATTTCCTCATTCAAAACACTACTTTTGACAAGGTCCATTGACAACACACCATCAGAAGCAGAATTAGACAAAGACATTCTAAAAGTTTCCCACGAGTCGAGCAATGAACTGAGAAGAAACAACCCTTGAATTTCATCATCAAACTTAATACCCATGGAAGACAGCTGATTCATAATTCCTTGAAAAGTATTCCCAGAAACATCTTGTTATTACATGTCTTCTTCGCATACAGTTGCTCAAGCTTATCCCATAATGATTTTGCATTGTTCTCCCCACTAATGTGGTTCAAAACATTGTCATCAACCCATTGACGAATGTATCCACACACCTGTCTATGTAGCAGAGTCCACTCATCATCAGTCTTCTCTTTAGGCTTCGCTGCAACAAACACAGGTTCATGATATTTCTTAACATAAAGCAGATCCTCCATTTTAGTTTTCCAAAGGGCATAATTCGATCCATTCAAAGACAACATACGAGTTGTGTTGACTTCCATTGTTCACCACAAATTAATTTCCACAAAAAGAACCAAAGCTCTGATGTCAGTTGTTGGGATCAGAGTGCGCAAAGCGGAATATGCGGAAGCTTAAATTATCTCTTTTGGTGGAACCTGAACAATCCAATTTACCAGCACAACCAACAACAACAATAACAACAATAAAAGGAGCAAAAATTGTAAATGAGAACACCAGAATTTTAACGTGGAAAACTCCTCTCAATGTGAGAGAATAAAAACCACGAGACCTAGTCCAGCCAAAAAACTTCCACTATCACAATAATGGTTACAATCAATGTCTTCCTAAATCTCTAGGAACTGACAATCATCAAATAATCACCAACTATGATGATTCTAACAACCATAGCCCACTTGAGGAGGGACCCACCCAACAGAGTATTCCGGTCACTTTATTTTTATCATGTTAGTTGTATGCGATTTACCATTTTACGCTATTAACTAGGATGCAATGAGTTTGTTCTGAATAACAAAGGCAGACACGTTTCTGTATGATCCGAAAAGTTAATATAAAATTTCTATACTTTTAAGCACATGATACTCTTTCAATAATTATTTATCTGGTTCTTCTATCTTAATATCACAGCCTATCGCCTACTACATTCTTCTTTCCAGGCCCTTGTGATGGGTTCCACTTGTGTAACATTGGGGATTTTAATGTTATATAACATCGGCGAATCAGGGTGTGCCACGTGGCACACCTTTTTTATTTTATTTTAAAAAAAGACAAGAAAAAGAAACAACACGTGAGAGAGAGAAATCTCAAAAGCTCCAACCCTTTTTTTCTTCTTCCTCTTCCTCTTCAAAACAAAACCCAACCACCATCATCATAAGATTTTTGTTCACCGCCAGTCGTCGCCGTCTCCGCCGCTGTTTCTGCAATTACAGTACTGTGTTTCTGCTTTCATTTTGTATGTTGATAATGGTTCGATTAAATGGTCAAGATTAATCATAATGAAACAAAGAATCTCAACTCATTGTGTTCTAAAAAAGTTACAAACTTATATCAAAAGAATCTCAATTCATAATGTTCTACAACTATGCCTTCTATCAGCTTCAAATCTGCCTTTGTGCTGTCAAAGTCAAGTGGAAGTGTTCTAAGCAACCTTGTGCTTGCCTTTGTGATTATGTTTTGAAGCGGAAGGAAGAAGAAGAAAAGGGTGTGCCATGTCGACGACAGCGGAGGCGGCAGAGGTGGACGAAAATCTTATGATGATGGTGGCTGGGTTTTGTTTTGAAGAGGGAGAAGAAGAAAAGGGTTGGAGCTTTTGAGATTTGTCTCTCTCACGTGTTGTTTCTTTTTCTTTTGTCTTTTTTTCTCAAACAAAAGAACCCCAATGTTATATAACATTAAAACCCCCAATGTTACACAAGTGGGACCCCCCTTGTGATAGACATCAGTATAATTTATTCTTTGACGAATAGAATACCGTATCTAATGGAAGTACATGTGCCGTAGAAATTATCTAGATTATTATTATATCATTAAGTTGAGTATACAAACAAATGATAGGACTGTAACGTACGTATTGATAAATTGATTTTTTTTTCCGCAAACGTATTGATAAATTGATAAGAGAATTTTTTTTTTTTAACAAATCAAAATGGAATATATTATTCAAATCAATAGTGATTCATTCGGTATTGAAGGTGAGAAAAACCACAAGAAGGGGGGGTTGAATTGTGTTTTTGGAAACTTCTTCTTTTACGTTCTTGATAACTGTCCTCAGGTTCAGAGTCTGAAGTAGTTCAGAGTCTGAGTGAGTTCAGAGTC
>Ga0315915_1001279_pt1 | contig 30050 bp, 17 predicted proteins | sample MpolbnodulesMG_FD_207738 | JGI IMG/M metagenome (GOLD analysis project Ga0315915, IMG submission 207738) | Medicago polymorpha root nodule microbial communities from Los Angeles, California, United States - branched nodules | ecosystem: Host-associated > Plants > Roots > Nodule | place: USA... | reverse complement strand
AACTTAAATGGTCGTTTTGTATTTTTTTTCTTAGGGAGTCAAAATCGCAACTTTGAGAAAGTTAGGGAGGTAAAACTGTTATTAAGTCTAAAAAAAATTATGTATTACATAACAAAGTGGCAACACGTGATAACTAGATATATGTATACCCTTAAAAAATGGATACCCTTAATATATATCATACAAATTAAATCATGTTTAAATTCACTTTTTTTTTTAAATGCACGTGGTTGGCCTACTCTCAAGATAAGATTATTTTTTTAATTAATTATTAGAACGCGTTTCCAGCAAGTTTGGCCTTTTCTTCCCCAAATGAAAAAGGGAAAAAGTTGGACTTTTTCATTGGAAGCATACTCTCTTTTTTTTTTCCTTCAAATAATATAGTTTTTAAAATCCAGGATTTTAGATTCAAACTCTTGTTCATACATAATATGATGTCTTTATCAACTGAATGATACTCATATAGTTAAGCTAGAGACAACAATATTAATATAAGTAAAGAATTTTATTTTTTATTCAAAAAGAAAAAATTTAAAGCAATCGACCATGGATAGAACTATTCCATTTAAGAACTCATCTTTGACTATTGAGTTTTTACCAATTCAACCATTAAATATGCTCATATTACATTAATTCTCAAACACAAAATTTCATATAAGTTAGACTTTTGTATCTGTAATTTTATAGTTTTTTAACAAAATTATAACTATCATTATATCAATGTAATACATTGACATCCCAATTTTGTCGTCACCCTGATGTACCATCAACAACATCTCCTAAAATGTAAGACTATGCACACGAGTTTCCATAATGCAAAGCATGATTCAACACAGCATTTCAATCTCATAAAATGAAATAATATATGATATCAATAAAAGGAGCATAAGGATGAGTTGGTAGGGCACCGTTGTTGATAAATGTCAACACCGATTGAGAATCAGACTTGCAAATAATGTCTCTAAAATCATTGTTCCAAGTGATTAGCAATCTATAGAAAATAGCATGAAGCTCAACATTAATATTATTGGTATGACTGCAACTTCCTGCAAAATCGGCTATCAAACCACCAACTGAATTTCTGATTAGGCCTTGAGAGCCTAATTTACCAGGTTACCAGTTGAGCTACCGTCAATATTAACTTAATTCCATTATGTGGAGGAGGTTTCAAAAAAAAACCAACCTAAAAGTAGGGTTAAGAGCATGATCACCAAAAGCATTCTTGGGGGAATTATATAGAGAATAGACTAGAAAGGGTAACTAATGATGGAGAAAGCTTCACCATTTTTAGGTTTTCAAATAAACCAACATTATTCATCCAATAAAAAAAAGAGCATTACGTCTGTTGGGTGCATACATCTTGAACGATGAGAAATACTTTCACGGACACAATCACAAATCAATATTGTTAGCCACAATCTCACATGAAATGGGGAAAAATTAAAGAAAAAGTATTTAGGTTTTTTTTTTTATGAATCAAAAGCGAAGGAAGGCATCAGGGGATACCTTGACACCCAACTAGGTTGGCACCCCAAGGCTATCCCCATCCTCTACCACCACACCCAAAATTTATTATAAAAGAAAAAAGGAAAATTGTACAAGAGGGAGGACCAAACCAAAATCCTAAAAAAAACAGGAAATAAAAAGCCAAAAAATAAAGCAAGAGACCTAAGGATAACAGAAATTAGGAAGACTATATTTGTCTCTAAAAAGTAGTTATAATAAACGTAGGAAGAGAATCCCACCAAACTGTGACCATGATTTACAAGCTTATCTGCACAACAATTTCCTTCGCAAAAAAGCCTTATGATTAAAGAAAAATTCTTTCAAGGCAATACGGGAATCTGAATTACCAATAGCTCGAAAGTTCCAGTAAAAAAATCTTTATTGAGATGGAGGATCACCCTTAGACCGGGTATTATAAATGGACCTGATAAGCTTCTTTTTTGTTTCTTGGTAAAATTTGTATTGAAAGGTACATTATCATCATCATTTTGCTGAACCAAAATGTGACACACCAGATTCAAATCTTTTTAAAGAACGGAGCAAAAATAACTACTATTTCCAACAACCACTTGTGTTTCCGGAACGGAGGGCGATGAATGGGTGCTAATATTAATTTTTAAATATTAACTTTCTATTCCACAAAAACATTTATTTTTTTTAACTAAATATAAATTTTAAGCGCTAAAAACTTAAAAATTAATATTTAATTCTTCCATTGTTAAAAAAAAAAAATCAAACTTTTGCAAGATATATTTATATAATGTATTAAACATGCCTGCTAAAAGAAATTCAAAATTTCGAAGGATACATATGAGCATACTTAAAGGTAGGGATCGAAAGTCGTAACATAAAATATTTAGAGAACCAAAACTTGCCGAAAATTTGTAGCGGAACTAAAAACGAAATTTAAGATATTTATAAAGACCAAAAACTTATTTAACTCTGGATTTAAGTTAAGAGAAGAGTAATTGTTTAAATACATGCGGTAGTTTTGAAGGATTTTGAAGTGTGTATTAAATAATTGAAATTACAAAATATCACATTATTATATGAAGAGTGTCGGGACACTATTTTTTTAACACTCAATTATTTATTGGTTGGATATCATACGTGTCCACTTTATGTGAGAGGTTAGGATATTTATAAATGGATGAAATAGAGATACTCTAAATAGAGAGATCCAACTCCCAAACAAGGGATTCTAAACATGTGGTGAGTATGACTAAACTTGAGATCAGAGAGTCAAGGAAAGGATCTTAACTGAATGAGATTAAAACTTCGAATTCTCTCTTATCTCTGTACCACGTGTAGTATAAATTAATTTCGGTGTTAGATTTTAGATATTTTTTTTTAGGGAAGATTTTAGATATTGTTTGGCAACCTCCTCTTGATTTACATACTGTCAAAATACAAAGTACTCCACAATTTGTTTTAATTTGATGTCCGGACCGTAGTTTGTTTGGCTATTTGTGTTGGTTTTAAAGTTTTAAAGTGTGAATGAGGGTGGAATGACTCAATACATTGTGTACAATGAAATTGTAATGTTTTCTGTTTGTTTCACCGTAGAAAAACATAAAATAAAAAAAATTTGATTTTGTCTCCACAATTCAATACTTTTTTTTAGTCAAAAGGAAAAATATATTAAATAAAAATCAAAAGATACAGAGATGGGAGGCATTAGACCTGACCCAGGTAAAAGATACACCGTGATAAACCAAACCAAGTGGACAACCTTAATCTATCCTAACAAAAATTCACTAGTCATCCGTGCAACTCAGCGAACCCGCGTACGGACCCGAAATCAAGTTACAAAAAATATGAAAAGTGAACATCTGCAAGAAACAATTAGGCTTTAAATTCGGCGAATGGATTGAATGCCAACACTGTAACAAAATCAAAGTCCTAACAGCTCCCTGAACAACAGGAAGCATATTTCAATATAACTTCAAGCTAGAACTTATATAGTTTGGCTCTAAAATTTATTCAACACACTTTAGCCTAAAATTTATTGTTCAACACACTTTATATCAAAAAATTGATGAAAGAAAAAAAAAATTACATTCAACTCTATATTTGTCACAACTAACTTTACTTAATCTATTTGTAGAAAAGAAAAAAAAAAAAACTTCACTTAGGCTCTGTTTGGATAGCTTAAATCTAACGGAGCGAAGCGGAACATAATAGAATGGAATGGAATAAAGATATCATTTCATTGTTTGGATATTTTATGATGGAATGAAAATAATTTTCATTTCATTGTTTTGTGAAATCGACGGAATAGAATGATTTATAACTTTTTATTCCAATTTTACCCTTTTATGTAAAAAAATAATATCAAATAAACAATAATAACATTATTGATTAGCGGAACAGAATTAAGGACAAGAAACTTGAAGATTATCCAAATCTGTATCATCCCATGAACTTAGTACCTATGGCGCAGCTTCTCCTGTTCCATCATTTAATGTTGACTTTTAAAATATTATAATTATTTAAAAAAATAAACATTACTGAATTGATAATACATTTTGTAATGAAAAAGTTGAGTACTCGAATAAATTATTTGTTCAAGTTAATCCTCATATTTTCTTGCATGTCTTTTATTCTATGTTCATATACACAACTCATGATGTTTCTCCCATAAAAATAAAAAATAAAAAAATAAAACATAATGCTTTTGAATTATTTGTCAGTTACGTTGAAATTTTGCTCTATGTTGTGTGGAAGAAAGATAAACAAGAAGAAGAGAGTAGTTGATGCACATGAAAATAAATGGCCGGAAAAAGAAAAGAAAAAAAGTGGAAGATATGGAAAGTGATGAAATAAAAAATAGGGGTGAAATGGTAATTATGTAATAAAGAAAGTTCATTCTGTTGCTTACTTCCCAAATTGAATGGAATGAAAAATAAGAGGAGGTGGTATGGATTCCATCATATTCCATTTCACTCCATTAAAAAATTTCAAATCCAAACAATGGAATATGATTTCATTCCACTCTATTTCATTCCATTCCATCACACTCCATCAATCCAAACATAGCCTTAATCTAACCATTCAAAATCAAATTGCATAACCAAACATTTACATAGTTCTTCTCTCTTTTTCCGAAATGGGAACAGTTAAATTTTTAGACAACAAATGCAATAAAAGGGAGCCATTAACATCATGCAAATTTATCACCTTTATTCGTTGATTAATCCTTCACTACGGATATTTCTCATAAATTAACATGAAGGTACACAAATTTGAAGCAAAAATAAACCCCCTACTCATTATTCACGCTGGGAGTTGGATAAATAACCTAATTATACAAGAGAAACATGCATAGCATAACATTAACACAACAAAACATTCCATGAAGTGATGAAAACTTAGAAAGAGATAAAAAAAACAGTCATAGGAAAATTAATGGTTGGTATGAATAATTAACTAGCTAGTCTCAATTTTGGATGTGATCATTTAGGAACATCTAGGCTGTAGCACCACATTTAAGAGCTTCTTTAGGTATGTTCCTAACTTTATGAACAGCCTCAGCAAAAATAACACCCATTCCCATATGCAAATGAGGTTCAATGTGACAATGGAATGCCCAAACACCAGGGTTATCTGCCTTAAACCTTAGTGCAGTCCAACCATATGGAAATATAACTGCAGTGTTCCTCAAAGGTGCACGTGTCAAATTGAAACTTTTCTCATCAACACCTGGTCTAAATTTCCCTTCTCCATATCCCAAAACCCAAAAATCATGTCCATGCAAATGCCATGGATGAATTTCACTACCAATCCCATTTAACTGGTTTGCATTTTGTAGTATCACATCAACAACCTCATTCAACTGGAACGTGTAAACACCGTTACCGGTAGTTGTGTTTGGATTAACTGGATTTTTAAATATGTCATAGTCCATTGGAAATCTCTCTGGTGGTGGATTTCTATCAAATGTATTTTTTAGGTTAAATTTGATTGATCCTAAGTAAGGTGTTGTTGGCAATGTTAATGAAACATTGTTAATAGCCCATTTAGTGAAACTACCGATTTTGTTTTGTGTGTTGAGGAGGAGAATCGTGCGGTGTGAGGATTTTGGTGGCTGTGGAGTTCCCATTTTGGAAATGATTTGTTTTGTGAACGCTTTGCTGTGTTCGGTGTCGTTCCATAAGGGTGTGACTGGTGGTGGTAAAGTTGGAAAAACTGAGGCAGAGATTGTTTTGTAGTTAAGGATTGTTAGGGCTTGTGGTGTGTTTGGTTTTCTGCCTCTAACACCGATTGAAAGCCAGTAGTTTCTTTTAGGGTCTTGGTCTGTTGTAAGGAGTACTGAGTAGGTTTCGCCTGAGTAGATGTCTATGTCATCAACTGCAAATGGGTGCACGTAGTTTCCATCTGCTTCCACTACAATAAGTTTGTGATTCTGAAACAAACAGAAATTATGGGGCAATGTTATTTCATGGAAAATTGAATTAATCTATGGTGCAATTCATGATGAAACTAATTGCACAATAATATATAAATATAATAACGATCATGCTGCTAGTGTAAAGTCCCACCAAATCATATGGGTCTCGTATAAATTTAATGGATCTTATGTGAACTTTAACCAATAAAAAAAAATGTGTTAAAAAGTATATGTTAAAATTTGTCGTTAGCATTTCTAATATTCAAATTCAACTTTTCCTAAACAACCCTAAGTGAGTTAATGAATCATTTGAGTCCAACCAATAAGACAATATTTAATTCAAATTTGAATTTTGTACACTTATGTAATACAGTTGTTGATTTGAATGAAAGTGCATATGTATGATAAAATGGGTTCGTTCCTGCAAGATGTGATTCCCTCTACTGCTAGATTATAGACATAAATTTGGCACCTAGTTATCAAGAAACCAGTGTTTCACATGCCAACTCCGACCAATCACTATGCATCTCAGTTAACTTTGTTTTCTTTTCCTTATTTTATACTAGTACTCCATAACGTGGATCTACTATTTTTTGTCGCACGTTTGACAACTCACTAATCCCCACTCATGTGATTCAAATTTTCATTCATCATTATCACATATAAGATACTACGTGAAAAAACAACTAAAGGTTGACCACTGTTATTTCAGCTGTGTAGTATTATTATTTTTTGGTGGTACCTCTTCATGTATTTGAATGTATGTATATGTATAAGTTTCTTTTAAAATATACATCTTCCGATCACTATTACAAACAAATAAATGATATATGTTGCCTATAATATAAAGTACATATATCATTTATTCAATGCATATAAATAAATAGACTTTTGCTTATAATTATGATCAGATGATGCAATTTACGAGATTCTTCATATTACATGAATAAAATATTTCTTAGAATATATATGATTTAACTTACATTCGCTGTTAGTGTAAAAGCTTTCTTACATGGACGATCAATCATTAAAACATTTAACTTTAACTATTTCATACAGGGAAATGTTAACGAGTGTCTTTGGGTACTTTTTAAGAACCATTAATAATAGGTTTTTTATGAAAGACTGTGTAATCAATGCAATGAAATTCGTAACATTTGACTTTTAAAAAAAATATTTTTTAAATTTGGTATCCTTAACTTTTTCAAAAAAAATAAAAATCGGTATCCTTAAAGAGTGAGTGTCTCGGGGGCAATCGTTAACAAGACCCTTCATGGTTGTTGTTGACCAACTCATACATGTCAATGTATAATTTTGACAATTAATTTATTTAATTATAAAATAAATAAAAAATTAATATTTTAAAAAGAATAATATGGATAAAATAAGTTATGTGAACATGTAAATAAGGAAACTACGACATTTAATGGAGTTCCTATTGATTTTTTACAAAGTATTGAAGTTAAAGTTAACATGTGTTTTAAGACACCCAAAACCTTAATTTTTAATTCCTCCGATTCTGCACATTAAACGGCTACTTGAGCTGGACACACGAAGTCGTAGATTTCCATATCGAAACATTTTTTCAAAGATATTTTCCAACTTCTTTGACCTGTTAGTGAAGTCTTTCTTACGCTGCCTTAAACACATGCACACCTACCGTATCTAAATTATTTCATTCGTTTTCCATGAATTAGACTATTAATCTCCGGAATTTCCTCTTAAAAGTACCCTTGCTTATTATGTCGACAATTGATTCTTCTTTTTTTTGGACAAAATTGATTCCTTTTTTATTTGGTGGGAAGTGGGAACAATGAAATGAAATAGTACCACTATCTTAATCTTAATTATGAGACAGCTGCCCAAAGTTGATAATTAAGATGCGCATATATTTAGATGTGGAAGCAATGATGATATAACCCTAATAATGACATGCAAAATAGACACACACAAACTAATTGGAATATGACAGAATAATATAAATGTTAATAAGAAAAAGTATATGTAGTGGGTCATAGCTAGAAAACTCACTGAAATGGCCAAGTTGAGAGAAGCCAAGGACGTTGTACTAGAAATCCTTATTCTATAGGTCTTTTTTGGCTCCACATGAAGAATCTGGGGTGCACATTCTTCACCACCTTTCAAATTGCATTGGGGTAGGGAGGTGCTCCCATATTTAGCTGCTAGGGAACAATTGAACTGTCCTCGTCCATTGATGAGCAAGCTCTAAAAAAGTTGTCGATTGAATGATGTGTTAGAAAGAAAAAAAAACAAAAAAACAAATACTATATTATCATTCATAAAAGGTTACGCATGCAATTATTTTAAGAAAAAATACACTGTTGCTTTTGTTCGTTTCTTCTGATTATCTTTCCCTTTTTGCGTCAAAATAAAGCTAACACCGCGTGGCCAATTGTATGAAAAAAAGTACTATTCCATTATCTTTCTTGGTACTGTCCATGATTAAATTATAATTTAAAAAAAAAACTAATTTGAGGGAAATTATAATTTTAAATATTTACGATGATTTCCTTTATTTTATTTTTGAAATTTTTTGTCTTGATTAAAATTTAAAGGATAAAATAAGAAGAAAAAATTTGTACCAGTTCATATTTCTACAGTCTTGAAAGATGTGTTGTTGAAAAATAAAATTGACAAGTGGGGGTGGCAACTGCGAGAGTTCACCCTTATAGAAAACATCCAACGAAAATTTGATGAAATGGGCCACCTAGCTGCAAGGTTTTCTATGCCACTATTGGGAATTATTAGGTATTAGGTGAATGGGAATATGACTCTTTATTCTTTCCCAATTTTTTATTTTTATTTCTATGCCACATGAGTGTGAGTTGTTTTCTTTCAAGAATTTTATTGTCTGGTTTACAGATCAAATAACATCATATTCATATGAAAAAGGAAAGCACTAATGCTCATCTCATATGGTGGATGTCACAAATAAAGAGTATCATTGGTGATGATGAAAAGTATAGTGGTGAGAAGTCTTGTGTTAATTTGTTATGAAAATTTTAGCGTAATCATACTCATAAGCCAAAAGTTATTATTATGCTTTAAAATGTTCTAGATGTCAAATAATTTATTTTTTTAACAGTAACATTTTACTGTGAAAAAATTCAAAGATGAATAACGTGAAAATTATTTGAAGAGTTCAATTTTTGTACAATGTTATTGTAATAAATTTTACACATTCAACTGATCATAATTCATAACCAACTTTAAAACGAGCTAAGACCCTAAACCCTAAATTTTAAAAATAATTAATGATAGTTGGACACATTTAATAATAAGACACACCGCTTAAAAAAATTGAAAGTGTACCTGTGGTTCACCAATCCATCTCATTGGGGCTGAAGAGAGGCCAACCTCTTGTTCATGTGAGCTTGTGTGCCACAAATCACTAAGGAGCAGGTTGAACTCACCATCATAATGAAATGGCTCTCTTTGGTTCTTTGGTAAATCTACTATTAGAGAACCATACAACCCTGCTGCTCTCTGCATACCAAAGTGTCCATGATAGAAATATGTACCAGGCTGCACCATATTCAACACCAACCCATTAATATTATATATATGTAACTATCTCTAATTATATTATATATTATAAAATAAAATAAAATATGTCATAAAAGAAACAGAAGAAAAACCATTGCTGGCATGGACATATATGCCACTTGGGGTCAAATATGTGATCAAATTAATCAGCATGTGACAGTAGAAACAGAAAAGGAGATTATAGATACAACAGAGTGATAATATTTAATTAATTACCCTGTCAACTTTGAATCTGTAATTAAAAGTTTCTCCTGGATTTATAGCACACTGTGAGATTGCAGCAGTTCCATCAGCCCAAGGAGTTCCAAGCTGCAAACATTTTAACAGTAATTAACAACAAAATTTAATGTAATATTAATTATAATTAGACTGGTACTTTGCTTCATGGCTTCATGATCAAAACCACTAGAACAAAGAATTTACCTGTCTGATTCCATGCCAGTGAATAACAGTTCCCTCTGTATGGAGCTTGTTGGTGAGTGCAATGTCAAGAGTGTCACCAACTTCAGCTTTAATAGTTGGGCCTGGAAACTGGCCATTGATTCCCATCACAACATGCTCTACACAATCTGGCTTTTTGTATATGTACTCCACATCAAACTTGTAGTGTCTCACTTTTGCTAATGATAACTCAAATAATCCTAACCATATGCACCAAACAAAAACTGCTTTCAACAAAGCCATTGTTGCTAAGCTAGCTTTTGCTCAGAGATTTAGTCTTTTGGGACTATTTGTATCTACAGATGAAATGAAAGAACGATTGTATGTGTATATATATATAAGAACTAAGTGGAGGCGTATCTCGATTATTGTACCATTAACATTGCCTAGGCTGTCACATACCCCGTGGTCATTATTTTAACAACAATGATATATAGACATACACATCTAAATTTTATACATTCATTCAACATTTTATTCTCTTTATCTCTATTTCATTTAGTTAATCAAATAATTTCTAGAAAAAATGTGATCATATATCTAATTAACTGAAATTTTTTAAAGTGATACAAAGAGGTTTTTTAAAATGATACAAAGAGGTGTATACATGGTATTAACTTGCATCCATCGAATCATTCTTTTTTCTCTTTTCATTTTTCCTCTTTGTTTTAAAGTGTACACCTTTACATGATGTGTACATGGATCTTTTTTCTTATTTTAATCTATCGGTATACCTCGTGCTCTAACTATTATTTTAATATATGCCAACTAATATTTTTATCTTATCATCCTTCTTAGAATAAAATAAGATGTATTATTTTTCCAATAGTGTTTGAATTTGCACGTATATATAAGACATAAAAAGAAACGCGATCACAAAAAAAAGTATTGTAAATAAAGTAAATATTTTAAATTGGTTTCTTCAAGAAAAAAATTTCCCGACTCTGTATACCAAAAAAATCCAAATTTGACCCACTTTCTATTTTTGTTGGTTTTTTTGTCGTTTTTCTCATTTCCGCCATTTGAAACGGCGGGAATGAACCCCCTCTCTCTAACACATGTCTGCTTGTGGCAGGCGGGATTGAAAAAAATAAAACTAAAATGGTCAAACTTGTCACACGCAGACATGTCTCAGAGAGGGGGCTCATTCCCGCCGTTTCAAATGGCGGAAATGAGGAAAACAAAAATAGAAAGTGGGTCATTTTGAAAAATAAATGTGACAGATATCAAATTTGAAATTTTTTTGGCATACAGGATCAGAAAAAAAAAATTCTTTCTTCAATGACAAACGTAAAAGGTGATAGTAAAAAAATTTAAACTAAATTCTATTACATACTTTTGACATTGATTTTCTGACGGAAAAACCATCGATATAATCTATGAACTATCACTCTTTCTTCAATTTAATCCATAAATTATAGAAAGAATATATTAAATTATCTCCTTTACTCTTCTCTTTATCCCTATTCTAACTCTTTATATCTCTTTTAATCTCATTCTCACTCTCTTGGTTATATTTTTATATTTTAAAGAAGAGGTAGTGAATTTAAGAGAGATAGAAAGTTAGGAGATAGAGACATGGATGAAACCAGAAAATATTGTTTTTGGTGGCAAGATAGTTTGATAAGTGATACACAAATCAACGGTGTACGAGTAACTTTTTTTGTTTTTGTTTTATTTTTTTTAGAGAAAGTAACTTAATAAATTTCATTTATCTTTGTTTTGGTATATGGACGAAACAGTTGCCACCTTAAAACTCACACTATAGATACAAAATAATAGCCACTAGAAAACTCATACACATAAGTAACTCCTCTGATCATATTGTTCATCTTAACAATTTAGACATTTTTTTCTAGTTGAGTTACTACTTGTGAGCATGTAGCTTCTACTAGTAATATTTATATTAGAAATTAGTTTAATAATAATAATAATAATCCTATATAATACAAAATTAATTAATTAAATAATGTCAACGAGTTAATTGTCGAATCAAATTCCAAACTATTGTTGAATTGGTTCGGTTCATTGTCATCTATAATCTAATGCATTGAGTTTGGCGTGTATTTTGCTCTGTGTTTTGTTTTATCTCTGGTTTTGGTGTACTGTTTGGAATTCTAATCCCCTTCCTTTTATCTATCTATATTTATAATATATTTTGCCTTTAACAAAAAGGTAAAGATCGTCAAAAAAATTGTTAAATTTAGAAATAAAACTCAAATTCTTTTAAACAATTTGGTAAATCCCTCGTATGATGAGCCGTCCTCGTGTAAAAGAAAATAAATGAGCACTAATTAAATATTGTGTTAAACAAAAGAGTCTTGTTAGCGAGTGCCCCGGGCACTCTTTAATAATTTTAAAAGAAGAAATTATTCTATAAAAAAGTTAAATATTTCAATTTCCTTTAAAAAAGTTAAAAGAAAAAACAATAATAAAAACACGCTTTTTCCTTTAAAAAAGAAACACGCTTTGTAGCTAATCTACCCATCGGTCAAGCACACGCTTTGACTGCTTCCCAATCCCATCCCATAACACGTTTTATTCTAAACAAATTTAATTAGAAGTAAAAATAAAATTATTGTTTTTGACATCCCTTTAAAAAAAATTATTGTTTTTGACTTTATTTTTACAGAAATCTGATATTTTAAATTTAATTGCTAAATTTAAAATAGTTACTACTGGTGTGTTGAAACTTTTTTGTACTCGAAGGTTGATGAACAAATAAATTACACTCGAGAATATATATATTTTGCAAGCTCTTATATACAACTCACTTCAAAAGGTTTTGTAAAAAAAAAACTCACTTCAAAAAGCTGGTACGTTTTATAATAAGTCACCCTTTTTTTTTGACCAAATAATAAGTCACCCTTAAAACTCAACAATTGGGGCTTTATATCTTATATATTTCCTATTAGGAAATAATCAAGAGAAAAAATTCACACAACTGAAAACACACTAATATAAGGAGTACAAATAAACGAAAACAACTAAAAAATATACTATTCAACCTGCAATGTTTATAAGGACAAAATAACAAATCATCTCATACAATTTTTGCACGTATAGAATTGCAAACTCTCTTAACTATTGTTATGCCTAAAACTAATTATTTTGTTAGCGAATCAAAGAAGTTGATTCTTGGTCAAAATCATGTTAATTTCCATGGTAGCTAACTACCTATTAAACTTGTTTTCCAACTAATTTATATAACCATCACCCCAATTTATTATAAATATATAATATCTATAGTTTTAATCTCTCTCTTTTTTCTCTTACTTAAACCCTATCCGTCACCACTTTTTTCTTGCATCTATCAAAGTGCAATAATATAGGGTCAGTTTTTACCTAAATTCACCATCTGAATTGTTTTTTTTTCATTATTAGTTGAATAAGTGATTTCCACGTATTTTCAATCTTTTTTCATTTGTTTTTGTGAATCGTCGTCTTTCACTCTGTTTGTTATGATTTATTGTCTTTGTGCTGTGTGTTTTTGATTTCTCGTCTTAGTGTAATGTTTATTTGATTCAGGTTTAAAGATTAGCTTTGAGAACATGCATATTCAATCCATGACTTGTCATCGTCAACGTCGTAGATTTGGAGACAAGAGTATTTTGAAGACTTGAATACATTCACATTTGTAGGCATAGGTACTTTGTCGTTTTATGTTATTAACATGGACGTGTGAGTTTGTTCGCAAATTCATCCTTTTTGTTTTTCGCAATTTTGAATTTGTATTATATCAATGTACTCTATCAATTTGAACGATGAATGTCATTTATTTTTGTGAAGAAAAAAAATCTGTTAAGTTGCGTTTACCTATTTCCTTTCAATTTTGTAGGTTTTTTTAGCTCAATTATCAAGAATGATAAAAAGTAAAGATTCTAAGAGCATCCACGATGGAGACACCAATTTCTAAGTACTTAAATGGATCACACGTGTACATATCACTCATTTATAATTTTTTAATAATAGTACCTAATATTTATAATTTTTTAATAGTAGTACGTAATAAGAACTCAATCCCTCCAACCCAACATCTCACACAAATTTCTTAAATGGGACCCACTAATCAACTATCAATAACTTTATATCATTACATATCAATTTTTTAATTACTTGTTAAAGCAGATTATTCTAGAGAATTTGAGGGAAATGTAAGAGCAGATTTGTTAGACAATCCATGATTCACCTAACGAATTAAGGCGGTTTTAGTTACTTGTTGAACGAGCTGACATTTTCTACCGTTTGAAGAAACCTTGACTCGCTAGGCGGGCTGAATTCGCCTAGCAAATATTTTCTTTTGTATATGGGTAAAAAGGATGCTCGTATAAGAATGTGATAAAAGATGTAATATATATTAAAAATATCACGTAGGGATGACAATTGGACTCAAACCCGTTGGACACCCACAAAAATACCCACAGTAATGGGCAGGGTAAATACGTGCATTTATGAGTCCGAGTTTGTGCTTGGATAATTACGCGTATATTTGAATGGGTATCGGTGTTGGTACAACCAGTCTAATGCCCAACCCACACATTTATAATATTATATAATTTAAATTTATATACCATTAGTTGTATGGATAAGGCTAGTGCGAGTGTAATGGTGGTGGTGAATTAAATGAAAAATTCTTTTCTCACAATCAACGGTAGTTAACTAATGTTGACTCTTTTTGGCTGTAGTTCTACCGTTCAATCAACTGCACTTAAATGTAGTTCCTGACAGAGCATCAATTGTGATTTTGTACATTTCGATCGAAAAATTAAAATAAATCGAGACTTATTCGAAATGTTACGTAACTTTGCAGATCCTTTATATATATTTTTATACAGGCATCCATAAATTTTCGTAGCATTCCGACTAAGTCTCAATTTATTTTGATTTTTCGACTGAAACGCGCAAAACACTATTTTTTTCCAAGTGTGCGTCCGAAAAAGTGATCTAGAGGTTGAATTTTTTTCACACGTGTTTCGAAGAAGAAGAAAAAACAACATCTCCCACAAAAAAATGAATTTTTCAACAAGGGACAGATTAAATATGAATTTTTAACGCGTTTAAAACTCAAGACATCAAAACATCAACCTAGAGTTCGAAGTTTGAGTTTTTTTTCTTCTTCTTGCAAACACCTCTATAAAATATATAGAGAGAATCTGCAAAATTATGTAGCATTCCAAATAAGCCTCGATTTATTTTGATTTTTCGATTAAAATGCGCAAAACAACAATTGTTCTTCTACCAAGAACTACACTTAAGTGCAACTGACTCAGTGGTAGTTAACTACAGCTAAAACGACACAATTGTAGTTAACTACTGTTGGGAACAAAAATGTATTTTCCATGCGTTTTTAAGAAAAATTGAATGTGAGAAGAGCTATTTTGGAATTAAATTAGGAAGAAACCCGGATCTATAAATTGTAGAATAGAGCACTACATTACATATCACGAATTACACAATACAAAGCACTTGATCCTTTTGCAATTGTTCTAAGAGTTAAAAAAAGAAAAAAAGAAAGAAAAAAAAAGAGAGGAAGATAGAGTGATCTAAATACAAAGCACTTGGTCCTTTTGCAATTGTTCTAAAAGTTCATAAAAACAAGAGAGGGAGATAGAGTGATCTAGTCGAGAGAGATACAGCAAAGGAGAATAAGGAATCGGTCAAATCTTTTTTCTTGTTTTCATTGTAATGTTATATTTAACTAATTATCTCTATTGTTGGGATTATGTGTAGTAATTATGAGTCTATTGTAAATACTTAGATATGATTGATTATATATAAATTCTATTATTCATTATGTCTTTAATTTAATTATGCACTTATTGCTTTTTCCGACATGTAATTTGAAAATGATTTATATGGTTTAGAAAGTGCAAGGCATGTCTTTTTATATAAATTATATGTATTGAATCATGTGAAGATACAAATGTATAAACATATGGTTAGGTTTGCAATCTATTTGATCATATATTATTGAATCATTTATCTACTTAGTTCAATATCAAAAGTCGATTGATACAATGAATATTTTATGTCATTAAACCGATATGTCAACGTATGATGAGGGGTAGATGGAAACATTATTGAATTAGGAGGAGTATATAATTGATAAAAAAAAATAAAATTACTTTTGATGATTAGTTAACGAATGTTAATTTCGACAATATAATCTTTCTATTCTTGTTTTACTCCCTCCGATCCTATTTACTTAAAAAAAAAGTTACTTTTAATGATTAGTTAACGAACAAGAAATCAAGAATAGGCTTGATTTGTTTGTTTACCTAAATGCCATCACTCTTAAATGGAAAAATATATATTGTTGCTACAGAATTCTCTTTTAAAGTTTCTTAAATCAGATGGAACAAATTTTGTCTCTGTGATTGATCAATTGAACATTATAATGTTGGAATCAATTAGAGTAGAAAAGTGAGAAAATAAAGCACATGACATCAATTGAATCAGATGCATTATAATCAGATGGAACAAACAAAATAATATTTATTTGTTGAGAAACCTGCATTTTGTCTTACTGCGCAAAAGCCCATTTTGTCTTACTGCGCAAAAACTGTCTAAAAGTAACTACATAATACACCTTAAGTTTTATTGTTCGGTCCCTTATTTTGCTGCAAATCAAACGCACAAACAAAATGACAAACCACCTTTGTAATGTGGAAGACAAGACAAGATTTCCAAGCCATTCTTTAGAATCATATACCAACATGTAGATATTATGAAGGAAAAATAATTCATATACCAACATGCTTGACCGAATGAAGACATATCCATCACGGAATAAATTGTATGGAAGTGTCTGAGGGTGTGGTTGATACTTGAGACTGAGACGTGGAGCATGGTTTGCATGGAATTTATTTGTTCCTGTTTGAAATACTTTTTTTGTCTTCATTCATTATTTGGACAATCATTCACATTGGCATGCTACGTTGAAATGAAATTGTATTTGCATTATTCACATTTTAACTCTTCTTTATTTTTCTGGTATAATTCAAATTTTATCTCTATGATTGATCAATTGAACATTATAATGTGTATGCATTTTAATTTCTAGTATATTGATTTGATTTCAATATTATTATTTTTTTAGAGAATTTGATTTCAATATTGTTGCTGGTATTATGTAGGGGTGGACAAGTTGGTCCGACCCTCCAAGGAACCGGCCGATCCGCAAGAAAATAAAGGAAAACGGGCGGGTCAAACCGGGTTGATAATTCGGTTTATGCTAGTTAGTAAAGGACGGTTACGGGGTGTGTATAGCACCGATTTTAACCGAACCCGAACCGAAGTTAGGCCCAAAATATTTTTCCAACTCAGCCCAACCCAAACAGCCTCCATAATCCATATTAATACTTAATTTTTTTCCACTGAAATCCTAGATCTCATTTGTGTCACCGTTTCATTCTCCTCTTCTCCATTTACAGTTCATCATCTTCCTAGTTTTTCTGTTCGCTGCATAATTTTCACAGTTCATCATCATCTTGTCTTCGTTTCTTCAACCTCTCTTCTCTGTTTCTGTTCCATTTATTCATTGTTCACGAGTTCACCACTTGTTGTTGTTATGAGATCCAAATTACTAGTTTTTACTGTGAAAATAAAACCTTACATCTAAATTTACATTTGAATTTTCTGAATTTGTTGATTATTTTGTATCAATTCTTGCATACATTTAAACCGAAAGAAACCGGCCGCTCGACCGAAAAAACCAACGATCCGCCACCGCCGTAACCAAAGCATTTAAATGGACGGCTGCGGACACTTAATCTCAAACTGTCGGTCTTGACGGTTCCGGATTTTGAGACTGATACTCGACTGGAACCGTTCGCTGTCCACCCCTAGTATTATTGGTGGATTTCAAACTTACGCCCAGACAGGCCAAGCTAAGAACCACACTGACCTACATGACCCCTAGATGAACCTTCTTTGCAGTGCGGTTCCATCCTCATTGACCGTTCATACAAACCCTGAAAGTTTTCAACGAAGCCCTTATCTATGAAAAGGCAACGATGGAAAACCATGGTTGTAGAAGGAAGAGAGGGTGGGAGAGGATGGTGTGAGAAATGGTGGGGTTTGGAAGGTTATTTATAGGGAGGGTGGATCAAAAAACGGTTGGGAGGTCATAAATGCAGTCAAAAAACGTGGTAAAACACGTTTTTTTGACTTGACCACCGACAAAACATGTGGTGCAAACCACCGGCCATGACACTGATGCAGTCCGAAAAATACAATTTGAAACGCACCTATTTTTTCCTGAATATATATTCCGGATTAATACGATACCGGTGAGCGAGAGAAAAGTTGGCACTTCTTGAAGGGTTAAGGAAGTTCCGAAATGTCTAATCCGGAAAACTTCAGCATTGAATTCTTTTGTGTGGAGTCATTAATGTAGGTTTGGACGGTTACAACCACTAACACGTTTTCATTGACTGTTGTAATGACCTAGGACTTGTTTTAGGCTATAAATAGGCTTCCATCTTCAACAAATACCTTCATTCTTCACTTCATCTCTTTTCTTCCATTTTCTTCAAAAAAATTTAGTTTTTTAAGGGTGTCGGTGGTGTCATGGTCATTGTTGACCGTTCATATGAACCCTGCAATTGCATTGCAGCTTGTGTGGGGTTCATATAACGGTCAACAGAGACCCTTTACATCAAAGAAAGACACAAAAAAGCACATAACATCTGGTCCAGCATTCGTTTTCCAGATAGCACTAACAATCTGTTCCGGGTTATATAATCCGGACCAGGGGTATTTTTGAAAATTTTGCAGGGCGCGCGAGAAGGCAGCAGGGTGGGAAAAGTAATTATCAAAAAAAAAAATGCAATGATATAAAATAGAATTACAAGTCTCAATACATATATCTGGGACCATGGGCGGATCTAAGCTAGGTCCGCTGTGGTAAGTGCCACATTAGCTTAGGCCCAATTTTTTTTTTTAAAGTTCGTTACTTTTTTCACCCTATAAGTTTTTCTCACTCCCTATTTGAATTCTAAAATTTAAAATATTTTAACGTGTTTTGGAGGTTTTTATGGGATGTTTATGCCGTTCGGATTATATAATTCAAACTGTATACGATGCACGAGAAATCAATAGGGTGGAAAATATAGTCAATTTTTTTTTTTTATAGTCCACCAGCACAACCCATCAATACATATACACACATATCTTTTCTGATTTTTCCCAACACGAAACAACATCATTTTTTTTCTTCTATTGCACGCACACAAACACATCTGTAGAAACACCACCCACCACCAACGATAACCCACCACGACCACCATCGTCCAAAGCTAGTAGTAGCGAGAGAGTAACAAAGTCATTAACTTTGAAATATTGGAAACACGCAGACTTGCAAAACATTATGCCTCACTGATATTGTGAGTCTTGGTCCGCCCCTACCAGAGACTAAAGTCAAATTAACAAAACATACTAACACAAAACGTACTAGTAGAACACATAAAACTAAAGCAATGGTCTCAAACCTTACTATACACACCCCATCCCTGGAAGGAAAAAAAATTGGGCCCCCTACCATGTTGGTCCCTAGGCCGTCGCACTCTTAGCCTATGCCTAGGGCTGACCCTGGTTATCCTCTACAAGCTCAAAAGTAGATTTACCAAAAGAAAGTTTTAATACTTCCTCCGTCTCTTATTACAAGCTCAATCAAATACACAAATATTAATAAAAATTGATAGTGTAGTTAATGTATCCATTTTGTGTGTAAATATTATTAAATTGTCTTTTATTTATATGTATATTTAAGATAAATTATTAAAAGATAAATTATAAATATTAATTAGAGGTATATTTGAAAAAAAAAAATTATAAATGCACATAGTTATTTCTATAAATACTTATAATATTTAAAAACAAAAACATTTTTAAAAGAGTGGTTATAATTAGGGACCCAGAGTAATTCTTTAATCTACATTCACTCTATTTTGTGCAGCGAAAAATAGAGATCCCAATTCCGATTTCAGTTCAGACTTCAGTCTTGTAATCTTGTTTGAAGTTTTTTTTGGGACGAAGTCTTGGTTGAAGACTTGATGAGTGCATAAAGTCCATGGTAGTAGCTAGCTGTTTGAGCAATAAAGATTGCGGTTCTTGAACTTGTCTTTCACGCGTGAAACTGAAAATTAGGTTTTTTTTTTTTTTTTAATAAGAAAATCAAGTTTTTTTGAGGAAAAAAATTAAGTTATATACGCCCTTCCATAACTGTGGTTTTACCAAAGGAAAAAAAAAAGGTACTACCTCCAACTTTAAATATAAGACCCCTTTGAACAAACTACGAAAATTAAAAAAGTCGGTAGTAATTACTTTTGTCACAAGAAACCTGATAGTAATATTAAATTTGTTTGTACAATTTTTTCGTTTAAGAAATAGAGAGTTAATTTATGTTTTCAACATATTATTTATTATTGGTTGAAGAAAAAATTTAAAATAAATAGTGGTATAAATAATTAATATAGTTAAAAATATCCAAAGAGTCTTATGAAAAGAGACAATTTATTGTCTCAAAAGGTCTTATAATTATGAAAGAGTACAGTAGAGTTTAAAAGCTCCTCCTCAAAAAAATACTCCATTTTATGAACCACATATACGACATATACTTTCACATTTTATAAGTCCATGCTAGTAGCTAGCTGATTATAAACCTCATTTTAGATAACCCCACATTTCTTTTTAGATAATAAACAATAATAACCACATTTTAAGTTTTAAAACAGACTATTTCTAATTAAGTCTTTTTTTTTGTCGTGTAAAAAGAAAAGGCATGTTCATTTTAGTGTTGAAACTTGAAATGTTAGACTAGTTGACTATGTTACCACTGAGATTGGGTCCAACTGAGATACATGCATGAAAGTGACATATGTGACATGACTGACGTAAGAAGAGGAGTGGATCCAAACTATATATACACATCTTGTTGCATAGTATAATTATCATAAACCTGCATGCAAACCAAAGAAGCAAACATGGCTTTGTTTTCTCATTTACTTCTTCATTTTGCCTTATTAATGATCTTTATCCATTTCAACAACCTTTTGGTTTGTGTATCATCAACCACTCTAAGCATTACCACAGACAAAGAAGCCTTAATCTCATTAAAATCTCAATTAAGCAATAATGACACTTCTAGTCCTCACCCATTATCCTCCTGGATCCATAATTCATCTCCTTGCAATTGGACTGGTGTCCTATGTGACAAGCATAACCAAAGAGTGACTAGCTTGGATCTTTCAGGCTTTGGACTCTCAGGTAACTTAAGCCCTTATATAGGTAACATGTCCTCTCTTCAGTCCCTCCAATTGCAGGATAACCAGCTCACAGGACTCATTCCTGAGCAAATTACCAATCTGTATAATTTGAGAGTTCTAAATATGAGTTCCAATAGATTTGAAGGAATGATGTTTCCTTCAAATCTTACCAATTTAGATGAGCTTGAGATTCTTGATTTGTCCTCTAACAAGATTGTAAGCAGAATTCCTGAACACATCAGTAGCTTGAAAAAGCTGCAGGTCTTGAAACTTGGAAGGAATAGCTTCTATGGTACAATTCCACAATCTTTAGGAAATATTTCTAGTTTAAAAAATATTAGTTTTGGTACCAACTCTCTTAGTGGCTGGATTCCTAGTGACTTAGGTAGGTTACATAATTTAATTCAGCTTGATCTCACTCTTAACAACCTTACTGGAACTGTTCCACCTGTTATATATAATTTGTCTTCCCTTGTTAACTTGGCCTTGGCTGCAAATTCCTTCTGGGGTGAGATTCCTTATGATGTTGGTCATAAACTTCCAAAACTACTAGTTTTCAATTTTTGTTTCAATAAGTTCACAGGTAGAATTCCAGGGTCTTTACATAACCTAACAAACATTAGGGTCATTCGTATGGCCTCTAACCATTTGGAAGGAACAGTTCCACCTGGTTTAGGAAACCTCCCATTTCTTCACATGTATAATATTGGCTATAACAGGATAGTTACCTCAGGAGTCAATGGTTTGGATTTCATTACTTCATTGACAAACAGTACTCACTTGAACTTTCTCGCAATTGATGGAAACATGCTCGAAGGTGTTATTCCTGAAACCATTGGAAATTTTTCCAAGGAACTCTCAATGTTATACATGGGAGAGAATCGTTTCAATGGAAGTATACCGTCGTCAATTTCTCGTCTTAGTGGCTTGAAGTTGTTAAACTTGAGCTACAATTCAATTAGTGGAAATATTCCAAAGGAGTTAGGCCGGTTAGAGGAACTACAAGGGCTGTATCTGGATGGAAATAAGATATCAGGAGCTATTCCAAACTCTCTTGGTAATCTTATAAAGTTAAACAAGATTGATTTGTCAAGAAATGAACTTGTGGGTAGAATACCAATTAGTTTTGGTAATTTTCAAAACCTGCTCTACATGGACTTATCTAGCAATAAGCTCAATGGAAGCATACCTGTGGAAATCCTCAATATACCAACTTTGAGCAATGTTTTAAACTTATCAAAGAACTCGTTGAGTGGACCAATACCTGAAGTTGGGAAACTGACAACCATTTCCACCATTGACTTTTCCAACAATCAATTGTATGGAAACATCCCCAGCTCATTCAGCAACTGTTTGAGCTTGGAGAAATTGTTTTTGTCCCAGAATATGCTTTCAGGTTACATTCCAAAAGCTCTTGGAGATGTGAAAGGCTTGGAAACTTTGGACTTGTCCTCCAACCTACTCTCAGGACCCATTCCTATTGAACTTCAAAATTTGCAAGTCCTTCAACTTTTAAACCTCTCTTACAATGATCTAGAAGGAGACATTCCTAGTGGTGGAGTTTTCCAAAATCTCTCTAATGTCCACATAGAAGGCAACAAAAAACTATGTTTGCATTTTGCATGTGTGCCTCAAGTTCATAAAAGATCAAGTGTAAGATTTTATATCATCATAGCTATTGTGGTAACATTGGTACTATGTCTCACAATTGGTTTGCTACTATACATGAAGTATACAAAGGTGAAGGTGACAGAAAAATCAACATCTGAACAGCTAAAGCCACAGGTATTACTAAAATATCTAATTTATTGATAACTTGACCAATTGATGAATACAGAGACTCTATTTATACATATGAGTCCATATGAAAAGGAAGATAATAAGGATAACTACCTTAATTAACATTATCTTAAAGGGAAATGTTAACTTGTGCCCTTAAGGCACAAATTAATGATTCAAATATAGAAATAAATTATTGGAATGTGTACATTTTATTTAGTCTTTAACTTTTAAATGTATTGAATGCACAAAATTTTAGAGAATATTTCTTCTTTTGAGTTTCTTAACATGTGCCCTAAGGCCACAAGTTAACACTACCCTATCTTAAATAACAGGCTCCAACAGTCTCTTACGACAAGCTTCGCTTGGCAACTGCAGAGTTCAGCCAAGAAAATTTAATAGGAATTGGGAGTTTCGGAACAGTGTATAAAGGCCATCTACGTCAGGGAAATAGTACTGTTGCAGTGAAAGTGCTTGATACTTCAAGAACAGGTTTTTTAAAGAGTTTCTTTGCAGAGTGTGAGGCCATGAAGAATTCAAGGCATAGAAATCTGGTTAAGCTAATCACATCATGCTCTAGTGTTGATTTTAGAAACAATGAATTTCTGGCTTTGGTGTATGAGTTTTTAAGTAATGGCAGCTTGGAAGATTGGATTAAGGGGAGGAGAAATCATGCAAATGGAAATGGCTTGAATCTTATGGAGAGACTGAATATAGCTATTGATGTTGCTCTTGCATTAGATTACCTGCACAATGATAGTGAAACTCCTATTGTGCACTGTGATCTGAAGCCAAGCAATATTCTCTTGGATGAAGATATGAATGCAAAGGTTGGAGACTTTGGTTTGGCTAGGTTACTGATTCAAAGATCAACTAGTCAAGTTTCCATCAGCTCTACTCATGTCCTTAGAGGTTCAATTGGTTACATACCTCCAGGTTAGTACCTTGATAACTTCCTCTTTTCAAGAATGTTTTAACTCGTTCAAGTATAGATTCTTAATGCAAATGAGTGTGTTTGGTTTTGCGGTGTCAAAAATTTATTTTGAATTGATTATGTAAAATCGATTCTGGCAGAAAGTGATTTACATGTAAAGTGATTTATGTTTGAATACATTCACGCGTGTTGAACAATAAATTCCAGGCTGACACTCAATTGTAGAGGCAAAAACTACAAATTCTATCTTCAAGTTGGAATAAATTTTGAAGGCAAAATCAGCTATACTTGAAAGCATCGAAACATGCCAATATCAATTATACACTGCTAAAATGAAATTTGTCTCCTCCAAAATGGAACCAAACATGCACTCAGAATTCTATTCCTTCTTCATGAACCTTTTAATAAACATTCTAAAACATTGAATATTTGATATTCTTACTTCTCTCATGCTTTAGTTTGTTTAACAATAATGTACTTTTTTTTCCCAATGTAGAGTATGGATGGGGAGAGAAACCATCAGCAGCAGGGGATGTATATAGTTTTGGGATAGTGTTGCTTGAACTTTTCTCAGGGAAAAGTCCACAAGATGATTGCTTCACTGGAGGCCAGGGCATAACAAAGTGGGTACAATCAGCATTCAAAAACAAGAATGTACAAGTCATTGACACTCAGCTGCTATCCCTCATTTTTCAAGATGATTCTGCTAGAGACTCCAATTCACAACTTCATTGTGTGGATGCAATTATGGGAGTTGGACTGTCCTGCACTGCTGACAATCTAGATGAGCGCATTGGCATAAGAGTTGCAGTTCACCAACTAAAAGCTGCTAGGGACTCTCTTCTGAAAAAATCTGATATTAAGAGTCCTGCTAGTCCTACTCATAATAAGAATCCTACTAAAAGCTATTTGATAAATAATGCAAGAGTTGAAATTTGAGGTCAGGGGTTGAAGTATAGGCAAATAATGTATAATAGACCAAAGAAATAACCTTGATATTATATATGGTAAATATTGATATTCAATTATGCATTTATACCACTGCCTTTAGATAAATAAAAGCGATTTCTGATATTTTTGTTGCTTTATGCAAATTTAGAAAGAAAATAAAAATGTCTTATTAATCATTTGAATAACATTCTCTTGCCATTTTTACTGCAAAGTCATTAATAACTCATTAGCAAAAGAAATTAAGAGAAATCAAAGCAATAATATTGAAACTGCTACTTTTCTTACAAGACTGTTTAAACTACTATGATATCATAGATCACAAATATTATTGCTTTGATTTCTCTACAGATGCATCAGCAACTAAGATGGGTGTGGATACTCTCAACATGAGGATCATGTTACAATGAAAAGACGGAGTATATAAGCCAGGTCTACAACAGATAAACAATGCCAACTAATTCAACTAAGTCCTAAACTCAATTGCTTTACACGGATATATTGATGAATTGGAACATTTTCATAGACGAAGTTCCCCAAGTCTATGTTATCACATACCGAATATGGATTGCGATTACTACTAGAATAATCAAAACTAAATTATTAACAATGAATACATGTTGAAAATTGTGTTTGACGATAAATCTCTATGTTTAGCAAAAGATGGTATATACCTGTGAGCAAGAGAAGCAGGGAAAAATAGGATGGTGTAATGATCAGAATTTAGCACAAGTAAAATAATGCATCTCAAACAATATTCATTGGTAAAAAGGATGAGTACAAGGGAACAATTGATTGAGAATACAAGTATCGATAATTGTTAAGAAGAACTCATTCCGAAGAATGCCAAAGGAAGGAAGTAGACTTTCATTAAATTCTACATACCCACTATTATCCTCATTTCACTATTTATGCACAACTCAAGGTTCCTTGATTTTAGGATCGCTAGTCATGTGTCCAATTACCTTAACCAAATATGCTATGTCAAGTCATATACTATTTTGAATCATAACAGATGCTGCACAAGAGACGATGTCAGGAGGACAACCCCGTTTGGTGGTGGAGGATTGGCAAAAACTTGCTAATTAGTGTTTCTTTTTGTTGCTAATACCGTCAATTTCCATGTATTTGCAACTTTGTTCCTAGGAATAGATTCCATCTATTCTGCATTTCACCTACAACTATTTTTTTTTTTAATGATGACCGTATTTTCTATTTTTTTATTAATTCAAATGACATTATTGGGTCCCGGGAACTTAGCTCAATTGGTAGGGACATTGCATAATTTATGCAGGGGCCGGAGTTCGAACCCCAACACTCCACTTCTCCGCATTTAATTGTGTGAGCTTCCGCCACTAAACAACTAGGAAAAAAAATGACATTACCAGACACTCGTTTTTGAGTGATTTGAACTTCCTAAAAGCTAAACTCTTACCATTAACTTCCTACCATCAAGTGTATATGGGTCGTTTACTATTTAAAAATATTATCAATTTTATTTATCCTTTTACATTATTTGTAAATGAATGAAATATCATTTGATTACCGGTTTTAAAAAAAATAAAAATACCATTTGATTATGAATTCTTTTTCTATGTAGAAAGTCAATAGCTTCTGGTGCTAGAAGCTGAAAATACCAACAACAAATAATATAAAAATATGTTGATTGTCCTAACACACTTTTCAGTTAGCAATCTAGAAAAATATAAATTTTTGACAAAGTCATATTTGGATTTCCACGTAAGCATCCTAAAAACCATGTTGACGTTCACGTTTTAATGGAGTTACTCAAAATTTAAAAGAAAATGGCAACTTCGGAATGATATACGTTTTGAGACTTACCTACGTGGAAGAAAAAAAAGTTTAAATAGTGTTTACCTTTGTAATTTGAACTAATTTTCGTATTTTTTTTATATTTCAAACTTTGTGATTTGAAGATTATTCTCTTTTATATCTTCATGATATTAAATTTCAAAATTTAAGGAAATTTTGACCTTATAATTTGGGTGAATTTTAGTTTATCTCATTGCCATATCGTCTATTTTATATCGTTAGAGTGTGTTTGTTTCAAGTTATATTTGTTGATTTCTGAGAATTAAATGATAGAAATATATATGTCTATGTTTGTTGCAAGTTTACTGAAATTTATTCCTGTGAATAGAAAAAATTTCCCAAAGAAAATGGTGGGAATAAAATTCTCATGGAGATGGGAATAAATTTATATACAGTTACATGTTATAATCATTATTTTTATGATTCTTAGAAATATTATAAAGTTAACCAAACATATATTTTCTAAATACCTTGAAATGAAATTCTCATATTTATATTCTAAAGAATATTCTATGAATAAATTTAGTAAACTTAAAATAAACACAGCCTTAAATTTCACGTCTAACAAAAAGAATCTTTAAATTAGAGAGACAGAGTCTAGAAGAAAATATCACCCGGAAAAAATAAAACTCAGTAAGTAAACATTATTTAACCCGAAAAAATAAAAATAAAGGACTATTATTAAGGTTTTTGATATATACTAACATGGTTGTACGTATACTGTATTTTTTTCTATTCCCATCTCTATAATCTCTCGGTAAATTCTCCATACCCATTTCACCTACGACCTATGAAGCCTTGATACTTTAAAATGGATGACATACTGTATCCATTGCGTATTATGCCCCGATACCTGCCCGATACGTATCAGAAGAGTATCCGAAGATTAAATTTTATTTTTTTAAAAAAATAATTATCCAATACTTCCCGATACGTATCAGGAGAGTATCCAATAATTATCTTGCACTGATACCTGTCCCGATGTTTTCCAATTAATGTTAACTAAAATAACTTAACTCTTGAGTACTAATGTATTCTTTTTTGGATATAGTGCTTCTTTTTTGAATCGATATAGTATAACACTAACAATTTTTCTTTTGGATATAGTATAACACTGATGGTGCTCTTTTTGGGATATATTGTGTATGTAATTGATTAATCATCACTCTCTTAATCGTCAATATTATTTATATTTATGTTGATGTGCTACGAGTCTATGACTAGTTTTTTTTGTTTGTTAATATATTTACATATTAAAAAAATGGTTATAATTATATTGTACATTTAATTATATAATTTTTTTTATTAACGTATCCCAGCCGTATTGTATCTTGATTTTTGAAATTTTCCCGTATCGACGTATCGGTGCAGTATCATATCCATATCGTATCTCGTATCCGGGCTTCACAGCCTACAACTAACAACATATTTGAAAACTGGCCTTTTTTTTTATATAAAAAATTCGGAGAAGGACATTTTTTAGTATTTAAAGTGACAATATTTGAACTTTTACCATTGAGCTAGCATATGATGAAGTGTATATAGGTCGTTTTCTCAATTCAAAAGTGACAATATTTATACTTCTACTTTGTATGTAAAATATGATTGAAATATCATTTGTTTATGAATTTTTCTTTTTAATTTCTTTTTGAACAAGGCAAAATGAAATTATATACCAACAAAAATTAGCAGCTCCCAAGCATAAGGTGCGTCTAGAAGACCACTAGAACAATACAATGAGTGTCAGTAACAATAAAGAACTGAAAACAAAACAAGGTGATTAGTCAATAGCTAAACAAGCCAAAGGGCTTGACCACCACCTCTGAGAAAATAGAAAATAGAAACTAAATAGAGAGAGTGTATTTCAAGAAATTATATTTTTCGAAGAAGAAATTATACTTAAAATTTAATAAAAAACTATAATGTCTTCCTTACTATTAAAATTTAAAAAACACCATAAATAAACATATGATTAACACATTAGAATCCTAAAGTCCTCTATCTTTCAAAGTCACGTAGACATTAGCCTTGAGATGAGAATGTTCAAAGAAAATGTAGAAAATTAGAGAGATGAAGGGAAAGACAAGTGTCTTTCACGTACAAGATAAACAATTTTCTTTCTAAATCAAACATAGGAGAAATACATAGGGAAAATTCTCAAATCAATCTAAATTTCTCAAAAAAATAAATAAAAAGACTATTATTTAAGGTTTTTTATATATAAAAACTTGTATTTGTAGAAAGTGTGATAAATATTGCATATGCTATACATTATATATTCAAAATGTTACCTTTTCTTTTTTTCTTTGTTCATATTTGAACCCAGAATCTCTAATGAAGGGTTTATCTAGACATTTGGTATATGTGGGGTTAAAATTTTAAATTTATATTAAAAATAAAAAAAATAACAATGTTCGATACAATACATTACAGTGAAAATTGTCTCTTGTTCATTTGTTGAAAATGAAGTAAAATGATATAATTGCTAATTGTTATAAAAAAAAAAAAAAAACACCTATTTCTATATACAAGACGATTATTTAGCCACTGATCACCCATTTTGTTACATAGTTGACTATTCACAACTTTCATAGCTGAAAAAACACGTTCAACACTTGTAGTTCTTACCGACAAGAGCAAAATCAACTTCAAAAGCTTATAAATTATAGCAAATGTGTTGCACTTATTTGTTTCCAGTTTTGCACAAAGTTGTTGACTTGTTGTTCTTCTTAACATAATGTGTTTTATTTATAAGGAGTAATAGTTATTTTAGTCCCTGAATGTGCATGGAGTAGCCATAATAGTCCATCAATGTATCAAAATTTTAAAATAGTCTGTGATTGTGCACTTCGTTGTCCTTATCATTAAAATACTTAGTTAATATTATCATATTAGAACTTCAATATACTTACTTATTGTCTTTTTTGGTACTATTTTGATTAACAAAGTGCAAAATTAAAAACTATTTTAAAATGACTTTATTGCCACACAGTCTCTAAATAGATCCGTCTAATTCAGTTTCCATTAACTCAAAAATATTGACTTTATTAGTAAAAAAGAAAATTAAAAAAATACCATAAATAAACACACGCTTAACTCATTAGAATCCTAAAGTCCTCTATCTTTAAAGTCGTGTAGACTCAGCCTTGAGATGAGAATGTTCAAAGACAATGAAGAAAACTATAGAGACGAAGAAATACAAGTGTCTTTCACATACATGATAGACAATTACCTTTCTAAAGCAAACATAAAAGAAATGCATATGGAAAATACTCAAATAAATCTAAATTTCTCAAATAAAATAAAATACTTTATTATTAAGGTTTATGATATACAAAAACTTGTATTCATAGAAAGTGTGATAAATATTGCATATGATATATAT
>Ga0315915_1001278_pt1 | contig 30071 bp, 17 predicted proteins | sample MpolbnodulesMG_FD_207738 | JGI IMG/M metagenome (GOLD analysis project Ga0315915, IMG submission 207738) | Medicago polymorpha root nodule microbial communities from Los Angeles, California, United States - branched nodules | ecosystem: Host-associated > Plants > Roots > Nodule | place: USA... | reverse complement strand
CCCCACACCCCCCCTCCTTTTTACATGTCATTTCAAAATAGTACTCTTTAATTAAGGTAGTGAATTTTTGAAGTTTTTTTTCTTTCCATTATACCTTCATTCTTTAACTAAGGTAGTAAATTTTTGAAGTTTTGTTTTTCTTTCTATTATACCTACATTTTAATCCATCAATGTCTTTTTTTTTCCATACACCTCTTTTAAATAAATTTGATGCGTCATTTTTTCTCCTATAACAAATAATTGTGATACACTCCCCCTCTTTCCAATAAATTTTTATTATTATTTTTTCCACACTCTGCCTCTCCACGAACCCTTTTTTATTGACAAATATTAGGATGTTAATTGTTAATTTGTTATGTTAGTATTTTCTCTCATGCCATGATTTGAACCTTGAACATGTAATTTCTTAGTTCAACCAAGTGAGTTACCCATCTCAAACAAACAATTGTTAATTTAGAGATTGCACAGTAAAATAAAATCTATTCTAACTTCACTTAATCTAAATCTAAATCTAAATCTATTCCAATAGTCTTCCACTCTTTATTCTTCTATTTTACATTTGAAACTTTTAACAATGTTATTGATCTTATTTATAGAATTTTAACTCTTCAATTAATCATATCTATGAGGAATAAAATTTAGTTTTATGTAGGTTTAAATTTGCACGTAACAAAAAACAAACTTTGTTTTAAATAAAACTTTGTTTCAAAAGAAAAACAAAATATTTTTAGTTTAATTGAAAAGAAGTAATTATAATTAAAAAGGGATCAATTATGAGTAATTTATTTTTCCTTTCTTAAAGGGATAATAGTGTTCCACTTCTCATTCATGACTGAAACCCACAATCTTTTAAGCGTAGATAAAGCATTTTACGAAGTAAGTTATGTTTCGTCCACTGAGAAAATCTATAATTGACAAATTACACTTTTAAACTATAAAAAAAATTAAACACAAACAAAAAAAATTATATTGAAAAGACATATCATGAAAAGATTGACAGAACAAATGCGTTTAACAAAAATTAAGGCTAAATATATTTTCAATTTTTATAAATATTTCAACTTTTCGTTTTAGTCTCCATAAAATTTTACTTTGATTTTTAATTTACATTACTTCAAAAAATTATGATTTTTTAAAAGACATTTTATAATATTTTAAACATGATTGCGAACATAATAATCAAATTTTAAATTAGAACAGAATTTTTTTTGGGTGAAATTAGAACATAAATTAACTTAAAAATAGAGATAAAAAATAATTGAAAATTGAAAAAATTTAAAAATCAAAGAAAAAAAATACACGAGGATAAAAATGAAAAGTTGAAATATTTTTTTAAAAAATGATTTAATCCAAAACTTTATGTCTCAACTTCATTTTCATGACATTCGATGATTATGTTAACAACGTTAAACACAGACTAAAACAGCAACAATTTAGTGGTTGACCTTCCACACAACACAACCCTCTTCATTGTGCAAGTGAAAATCATGGTTTCTATTTGAATCAGAATCAGAAAATTTTCAGATGGCGTGTGAGGAAGTTTCACATTCAAGACCTCTCTTTCTCACGATCTACACTGTTGTCATCGTTGGCATCGTTGTTTCTTCCTTATACGTTTTCTCTGCCATACACTATTCTTCCACAACCTCTTCAGCTTGGTCCTCTTTTCCTCCACTTTCTAGTAACCCTTTTATCTCTACCTCTTTTTATTCTATCTTACTTGCATTATAATTAAATGGGTTGAATCAAAATTGTTTTTTTTTTTTTGTTAGTTGTTGGTTTTGTCATAAATGGGGAATACCCTTTTTGGAATTTGTTAGGATAGGATTAGTTAGTTGGTTATGATGTTGAAACTTGAAAATTGTTTTGGCATTGGTTTTTAATGTATGGATCTATGAAGCACCGACACAGACACTGACATTGTCGGACTCGAGAAAATGAATCATTTGAACGTACTCACATGTGTCTATGTCAAACACGACACCTGTCCAACACCGGACACACTTTCGATCAGCAGTGCTACAGAGTGTATGGTTAATCCCTTAGCTCAAACTAGTTGAGCTACCCAACCTTCCGTTTATAATGTATGGTTGATGAGTAGAGATCTTCTATGTTTCTTTTGAGAAATGGAGAGTTTTGTCGATAAGTTTAATAAGTATGCATTTTCGGTATAAAAAGGTTTAGTTTAATGGAGATGTATTTTACACTGACATTCAATTAGAACTCATAATATTGCCATGTAAGTCCAACCGACATCCAATGAGAATTTACGATATTTCCATATAAGTCCAGTTTGTAACTGTAATTTAGAAATAACTGCAACTTGGTGGATTCTAATTGGATGTCAGTGTGACATTGGTTTACACCGACACTGCATGTCCCCTTTTCTCAAAAGAGTTTTGATAAAAGATGAGATGTGATTGGATGCGTCTGTAAAAAAATTACACTGATGATGCATACTGGTTAAATATTTTATTAATATGGTTTTTGGGTGTTTAAAGATCTGATTATGTCGTTAGTTTTTAGAAATCTATGCTAAACTGCTAATATGTGCGTTTATCCACCAAAACTATAGTAACAGAGCTTTCTATTACCACATTTTAATCATTATATTGCACCTGCTTTATTAGTGTAGTTGCATCTTTCAACTACTCTCTGGTTGTCGTTTCCACTTCATGTGTATGACACTTTTCAATTCATCAAGCATTGGTTTTTCCTTCCTCTATTTCTTCATTTCTTTTGTGGATGTGAATTCAAACCTTGACTGAGCATGCTTTTCAGATGAGGATTCTCGTCTCTCAGATCGAACACTTAACGCTTCTCAGTCAGAAACAATGCATGTTGTGCCCTCTGCTTTCCCTGAGCTCCAAAATGTGTCAAGAAAGCCTGTTTTGAATGTTCCTCCTCGCAATAAAAAGATGCCGCCCTTGAAAGAGTTTAGACTGACCAAAGAATTGGTTCAACAAAGGGTGAAAGATAACATTATAATAGTTACATTTGGTAACTATGCATTCATGGACTTTATTCTGACTTGGGTTGAACAATTGAATGATCTCGGAGTTTCCAATTATCTTGTTGGTGAGCATTCTATCGTTGTATTTTGTTTTGTAACGACCCTTGCTAGAAATGCATACATGGTATTTTGTATAGTTGATTAGACTAGGGCCTTTTCGATTGACTTATTTAAGCTTATCTGCTGGCATAATCACTTGTGAGATTGTTTGGAAGAGTTTATAAAAACACTTTATGACATGTCTATTAGTTGTTTTCAATTTATTTCCTTAAAACTCTCTAGGATAGCTTATGAAAACAGATTATAGCTTATATGACTTATTTTATCTTTTGTTATAAAAATAGCTTATATGTAAGCACTTATATGATAAGTGTTTATGCTAAAACGGATAACTGTTTTTTAATTAGTTGTTTATCCAAACAGTAGTGAATTTGAATTCTACCTTTTAGGTGCAATGGACACGAAATTATTGGAGGCGCTTTATTGGAAAGGGGTACCGGTTTTTGACATGAACAGCCATATGAGCACCATGGATGTTGGCTGGGGTTCTCCAACATTTCATAAGATGGGGAGGGAAAAAGTTATTTTGATAAACTCCATACTGCCTTTTGGCGTCGAACTGTTGATGTGTGATACCGACATGGTTTGGTTGAAGGTACTTTTCTCCATTCCTTAATATACGTTTGATTATAAATGTAATTCACATTTCATATGCTTCTTAGTTTTGTTATGAATGATCCAAATTCAAAACGTAAAATGTGGATTGACTAAGATGTGTTTGTTCCTCTAAAATATATTATATTCCTAAATATTCCATTATTTGATTATGGAGCAGAACCCACTTCCATATATTGCTCGTTATCCCGGAGCAGATGTTTTAACATCCAGTGATCAAGTTATACCAACAGTTGTTGATGATAGTCTGGAAGTTTGGAAAGAAGGTCAATGTTATATATAAGCAGATTTAACATCCGTGCATCAAATCAATGCTCTTATTCATTTATTGCTTCTTTTAATCCCTCATTTTAACGCACTTGTTTGAGCTTTAAGAGATTGTATACTATATTGATGATTGTTACTGTCTCATTGAATAGTTGGTGCGGCCTACAATATAGGAATTTTTCATTGGAGACCTACAGAGTCTGCGATAAAATTGGCAAAGGAATGGATGGAACTGCTTGTGGCAGATGATAAGATATGGGATCAGAATGGGTTTAATGATATTGTCCACAGAGAGTTGGGACCATCGGTTGACGAGGACAGTGGACTTGTTTATGCTTATGATGGAAATCTAAAGCTGGGAATTTTGCCTTCAAGTATCTTTTGTAGTGGTCATACATATTTTGTCCAGGTAGGACCTAGTTAACAGTTTTGAATACTTTTTCTGATTTTACATGTTATCTTCCTTTTGATTTCTCTTATACAATTAAGTGTCTCCGAAGGAATCTGATAGGGACTTGGGTATTATGGTGTACCTAATTCCTACATCGACTGGTATGTTACGTCTAGTTGAGTATTTAAGGGGTTTGGTTCTTCCCTCTTGATAGCTAGCTATAAAGGGAGCGTTTCTCAAGCAGTGTTGTTAAGTAGCTGCTATAGTGACGTTATACTGCTATAACGTAGACAAACTGCTATTGTTATGCGATGCACTATTTATTACAAAATGTTGTCAAGTAGCGGCTATAGTGACGTTATAGCACTATCACATAGCAGATTTTTAACAATCACTATTTTCCGCTGTCCGCGATTGACAACATTGTTATCAAGTGCTTGAATACTTATCAAAGCCTAGTCGTTGGTGGCTTAGAAAGGGCTACCTACGGAGGAGCTAACCGAAAGACCGAGTAAAGCTTCATTGACTGCCGCTGCTGAGACTTCAGCTCTAAAGAGAGGTGTTGTGATAGGGACTTGGGTATCATGGGGTGTCCAAGTCTCACATTGAGTAGTATGTGATGCTCAGTAGAGTATTTTAGTAGTTTGGTTCTTCCCCCTTGATAACTAGCTTTTAAGATAGGGTTCTCCAAGTGCTTGAATACTTGTCAAAGTCTTAATTGAATGTTATGTTGCAGAGAAACAAACTGCGTGCAAGTTTTATCTAAGAATGTCCTTTCATATTATGATTTTAGGGTATGTATCAGCAACTCAGGTTGGAGCCATATGCAGTGCACACAACATTTCAATATGCAGGCACAGAAGGAAAGCGCCACCGACTACGAGAAGCCATGCTTTTCCATGACCCACCTGAATACTATAATCCTCCTGGTAATATTATTTTTTTAGCTCAATTGCAGTGAAACACCACTTCATTTTACTTTTTGATGCATATGTGTGAATACACTGGTTCTATTATTTGTCTTAAATTGTTACTACCTCTGTCCCTCTATGTAAGACCCCCTTGATAAAATGCACAAGAATTAAGAAAAGTTGTTTTTGTGTTAAATTTGTTAATAATGTACGTTCTATTTCCAAAATTGTCCTTCAATTATTAAGAGAGAGATATAGCTGATCTTTTAATTCTCTTCATTTAATTACGGGTATTTTTGTGAAAATTTAATTAATGCACCTTGAAATTTGATGAGTCTTATAAAAAGGGACAATAAAATTTGCAATAGGGTCTTGCATATAGGGACGGAGATAATAGTTTGTTACTTTTCTATTGCATACTCCATTCAGTTTCCCGCCATTCATCTATACTGTGATGCTGAGAACTAAAAGTTTACTTGCTGTATCTGCTTATGGTTTATGCATTGACTCCTTTTCATGAAAATAAATGTTTAAATTTTGATACCATCGGAACTAAATGTTTTAATTTTTTTCTAGGGGGTTTCTTGTCATTTAGGCCATCTATTCCAAAAAGCTTGTTGCTAAGCGGGAAGCATACCATTGGATCACATTTTACCCTTATTAATTACCAAGTATGCATGTATCAACTTGATCCTTTTCACTTCTGTATTTTTTAATGAAAATTATGTATGACATCGTATTACATCTCATAATTTATGATGAAAATGAATTTGTCCAGATGAAACAAATTAGGACTGCGCTTGCAATTGCTTCCCTTCTGAACAGAACACTGGTGAGGACTATTTTCTAGGATCATAAATTCTTAAAATTTTATATGTTGGGTAGCTAATGTCTCATCAACACTGAGTCATGACTCATAATTAGTACAAGTTACAATTAATTGATGATTTAAGTTTTCTTTTTCTCTAATGCATTTTCAATTGATAAATTATTTATTATCTCAAACAGAGTTCTTTATGTATATATTTAGGTCATGCCTCCACTATGGTGCAGGATTGATAGGCTATGGTTTCCCCATCCAGGTGTTTTGGAGGGGTCTATGACTAGACAGCCTTTTCTCTGTCCTTTGGATCATGTATTTGAGGTATTTCTCTTCTAGTTTGATTACGTGGTTCCTTATTGTTATTCACTTATGTTTCAGGTCATTGGATTGCTTAATAAAGGATTATTATGCCGGTGATGGTAGTACTTGTGTTAACTGTGATAACTGAAAAATGTTGAGCTTCTAAAAAATAGCTATAGTATGTCTATAAGCCGTTTTCAGCTTATTTGAATAAGTTCTCAGGAAAGCTTATGAGACTCCGCTCTTCAATTTCTATCCACCCGCAAATTATATTTTTATGGAGAAAACAAATATAGAGAATGAAAATAGCCAAATTATATTTCTATTGAGTAAGCACTAAATTAAACTATTTACCCAAACGCCCCTGTGGTCAGTCAGTTACTGTCATGCAATACTAAATCTAAATGAATGATCTTAGACGAGAGTAGTTGTGGTTGAAGCCATCCACTCCATAGACTTGATCCATGCCCTTATATTTGGAGTTGAATAAGAAATATGAGCCTGGGTCAACTTGGAAGAGATTTCATTTACACGCTATATTTCTTTCACATAATTATTAGTTTTAGTACAACTTTTACACGCTGCCTTATTATGCTGCTATAAAATGTACTCTATTGCAGTTGAATGCCATGTTAAATGAACTTCCAGAGGAAGAGTTTGGCCCTGATATCGATTTTAGAGAGTACTCCGTACTTGATAATCCATCACTGCCCTCAGAGGTTAATAAATGTCAATCCAATCAAAATTTTAAACAATGAATTTTTCTTTCTTGTTATATATCTCTGCTGAAGTTATGCCTGGGTTCTTGAATTCAGGTGAAAAAGTCATGGCTTGATGTTCACCTCTGTAAAGAAGGAACCCAAGATTGTAATGCATCAAATAATGTAACTGTTGGAGGAGTACTTAAATTTCCAAAGCATAGCAATGAGGAAACGGTATTTTAAATTTTGATTCATTTAACTGTTGGGGTAGCACATAAATTTCCAAAGCATACTCTGACATGTGGTTGTTTCTACTTAAATTTTCAGTTCATGAAAGTATTTTCGTCGTTCAATAACGTAAAAGTTATCCAGTTTTCTTCAATGCAAGACGCATTTACAGGTTTCAAAGACAAGGCAAGGCCAATTTTATTGTTCTGTTTAAGTTTTGCTTTCTGTGTTTGCATCAAAAGTTTGAAGTAAACATATTCATTTACCATGTCCTGATGCCATGCATTAATTTATTTTAATCAGGAAAGAGAAGATAGATTCAGAAAACGAGTTAAACACTACACCGGTATATGGTGCTGTGTGACTGATCACACTCCCGGTCACATATATTATGATATATACTGGGATGAGAAACCTGGATGGAAGCCAATCCCTCCTCAAACTTCTGCAGATGATCATCCACCTTGGTGAGGTCAATTTCAGAATTATATGTTCATCATCAAAACACTATAGGGGATACAGTCATAAACAGAAGATATTGAAAGGTGCTTCATTTCCAACTCGTTATGAAGACCAATATCCTATACTTGCGGAAGCATACGATATTGAAGTCGTGTCCGGGTGTCCATATCTTTGTCACTGTTTCATATACAGCCTTTATCCACGTTGAGGATGTTGGTACTTATTTGAGGGATCAGATAGTGTGATTGCAAGAGAATGATTTGTATAAAAAGCTTCCAACATTGCAAATTAGAGAAATGGAAGCCAACAATATATCAGATGAGGCTGCAGTTTTTGGATGGTTTTGTCTTAGTTTTTTTTAATAAGCTAGAAGTTTATTCAAGAGAATGATATTGAATTGCTTGTATTAAAATAACAGGAGAAATCCAAATGTATCACTCTTTTTATTTTGTGTTGGAAGTTGAACTCCAAAAAAGTTCCTCATTCAATATTATTTTTTTTGGTGTTAATCATTCAATTTTTTTTTTTACTAAAGTAAAAATGAATCTCACTCAATTGACATGTTTTTCTAAGAATTCCTGGAGTACTATGCAACACTAACACTTTAGATTGAAGGTGTGGTCAGTGTCTAACACATGTAACTATATTCAATCACTTTTTTTTTCCTTCAAATTTTACTAGTGTTAGTTTATGTTTTTTTTTGTATGTCGTGGTTGGTGTTTGGGTTTGTGCAGTGTTGTATTGGTCAAGTAACTTGACTCTAGAAAACAATCATTGGAACCATAGCATTGTTCAATGTTGCTTAGAAATATGGTTACTTCAATTTTTTTTATATCCATAATAGCTTACATATCAGACGTTAAGAACCAACGTTAACTGAACTATTATCATGTTATGACAAGAACAAGAAAACATCATCATCGTATTCTCATAATCATGTTCTTGTGTGCAAGACATGAACTTTCATAGCCACAACAAGAAATAACTGAAAATGAGAACATGGGCAGTTTCTCAATTGCAGCTAAACCACATAACAAGATGGATCTTTCAAAATCCAGTCTTGCTTCGATTTCGACCTAGAAGGTCATCATCGTTCCATTCATTTTCTTCACAAGAAAACTATCTAAATGGGAACTTCAGCATTGTTCATAGACAAAAGGTTCATTTTCTTCCATGTGATTCTTCCCTTTTGTCGTGTAGTTGTCGATGTTTTTGCATCGCCATTAATCTGTTTGATAAAATGCCGCAAAGGTATTTTCATGTAAGAGAGGTTCATTTTGATCTTGTTGTTGATTGTATGAGATTGTCCCTCAAAAAACCTAACATTGTCACCGCCACTGTTGTTCATTGTGCTGCTTTGAAGATAGGTGCTCTAGCTTACCTTCCAACTTCAACATCTCTATTCACTCTTTATTCCAAAGCTGGAGACTTTACTTCATCTACGGTTTTATTTGAAGACATTCACAACAGAGATGTGATTGCTTGGAATGCTATTATTTCGGCATCTCTGGAAAATAAATGCCATAGGACAGCAGTGGAGTTCTTTGAGAAAATGATCAAGGACCAAACTAGGTTTGATTCCACCACTCTATTGCTTATGGTATCAACTTTGTCACACATGAAAAACTTTGATCAAGGAAGGTTGATTCATTGTTTGAGTATAAAATCTGGGATGCTTGTGGATATTAGTTTATGTAATGCTCTTATGAACATGTATGCTAAGTGCGGTGACCTAAACTCGTCTGATTCTGAGTGTCTATTTGAAGAAATAGAATATAAAGATGTTGTTTCATGGAACTCGATAATGAGAGGATGTCTTTATAACGGTGATCCGGAGAAATCGTTATGTTACTTCAGAAGAATGAATTTTTCGGAAGAAAGGGCAGATCATGTCAGTCTTTCTTGTGCTATTTCAGCGTGTTCGAGTTTGGGAGAATTGGCTTTTGGAGAATGCATTCATGGTCAAGGAATCAAGCTAGGATATAAGGATAGCTCTCTTGTTTCAGTTGCGAACTCTCTCATTTCGTTATATTCACAATGTGAAGCCGTCGATGTTGCCGAGACTGTATTCAGAGAAATGACATACAAAGATATTGTTTCATGGAATGCAATGATGGAAGGATATGCTTCAAATGAAAATATTCGTGAAGTGTTTGATCTTATGGTTGAAATGCAAACTATAGGATCTTTCCAACCTGATATAGTAACATTAACTACCATACTCCCACTTTGCGCAGAACTAATGCTTTTCAGAGAAGGAAGAACTATCCATGGATATGCAATTAGAAGACAGATAGTGCCTGATCATCTTCCTTTGTGGAATGGCCTTATAGACATGTATTCGAAGTGCAACCTTGTCGAGAAAGCCGAGCTTTTGTTCAGTTCTACTGCACAAAGAGACTTGGTGTCTTGGAATGCAATGATATCTGGTTATTCTCAGAACAAATATTCTGAAAAGGCTCACAATTTGTTCAAAGAACTTCTACGTTGTGGTCAAAATTGCAGCTCATCAACTGTTTTCGCCATTCTATCTTCCTGCAACTCTCCAAATAGTCTCAACTTTGGAAAATCGGTTCACAGCTGGCAATTAAAGTCCGGTTTTCTGAACCACACTCTCTTGGTAAATTCTCTCATGCAAATGTATATCAACTGTGGAGACCTAACTTCAAGTTTCTCAATTTTGCAAGAGAATTCTTCTATAGCAGATATTGCTTCATGGAACACTATAATTGTAGGTTGTGTAAGAGGTGACCAATTTCAAGAGGCTTTAGAGACTTTCATGTTAATGAGACAAGGACCTTTTTTCAACTATGACTCCATAACCCTTGTAAATGTTTTGTCAGCCATTGCAAACATGGAACTACTAAACCAAGGAAAGTCTCTTCACAGCCTTGCACTTAAATCTCCTTTCGGATCAGATACTCGTGTTCAGAACTCGTTAATTACCATGTATGACAGATGCAGGGACATCAACAGTGCTAGAAAAGTGTTCAAATTCCATCCTACTTCCAATCTATGCACATGGAACTGCATGATCTCAGCTTTATCTCATAACAAGGAAAGTAGAGAAGCATTGGAACTATTCCGTCGTCTTCAGTTCAAACCAAATGAGTTCACCATCGTTAGTGTTCTCTCCGCATGCACTCGAATCGGTGTTCTAATACACGGAAAACAAGTTCATGGTTACACATTCAGTTATGGATATCAAGAAAATTCTTTCATATCAGCAGCTCTTGTAGACTTGTACAGCACCTGTGGAAGACTGGACAATGCTGTCAAAGTATTCAGACATTCGCAGAAGTCAGAATCAGCATGGAATTCAATGATTGCTGCATATGGTAATCATGGAAATGGTGAGAAAGCAACAGAACTATTCCATGAGATGTGTGAGTTAGGAATTAAAGTGACCAAAAGCACATTTGTTAGCCTTTTATCTGCATGCAGCCATTCAGGACTTGTGAACCAAGGACTTTGGTACTATGAATGTATGTTGGAGAAATATGGCATAAAACCTGAGGCTGAGCATCAAGTTTATGTGGTTAACATGTTAGCAAGATCAGGTAGAATTGATGAGGCTTATGAGTTTACAAAAGGGTTGCAATCCAATCCAAGTTCAGGTGTATGGGGGATGCTTTTGAGTGTATGCAACTATCATGGAGAACTTGAGTTGGGGAAAAGGGTTGCTGAAAAACTCTTTGAAATGGAACCTCAAAATGTTGGATATTATATATCATTGGCAAATATGTATGTTGCTGCTGGAAGTTGGAAAGATGCTACTGAGTTGAGACAATCTATATATGACAAAGGATTAAGAAAATGTGCAGGTTATAGTCTTATTGATGTTGGTTTGGGATAAGAAAAGGTTAGACAACATTGTCCATTTCAAGGCCAAGACATTGGTTCATGCATCTTGCAAAATAATACTACCTTCATCCCTACACATACAAGACCGGTGGAACTAGCTCCTCTAAAGTGAGTAGTTAGTAAAGTGAAAAAATCAATTGTTGATATTGTAACCATCCATAATTTGTTATGCATGTACATATAAATTATAATATCAACCATCAATTTGTTTATCAACTGTTGCATTTACCAATTGCAGCAAATTGGATTGGAGATGAAACTCTTTTTAGATACTTGGTGTAAAATAACTATAACTATAACGATACATTGCACGGGTTTTACCAGCATTATGCTGGTCCAAATAGAACTGAATTCAGAACCCTTAAGAAAATTTTTAGATCTGAGTCTTGTGGATGGAAAAAACTTGATTGAGAGGGAGACCTTGTTAAAGATGGTCAGCCAAATTCATCGATAAATATTAATTATCAATAAAACTAGTAGATATTTGCACCTTCCCCAATATAAATGTTACCAAAACATATGTAACGCATATTTTGATTTTTATGCACTGTGCATCCTTATAACAGATGACTGGTATGATTCATTTCCACCCAAAATGTTTAAAAATAAGTGAAGCCTAAAGAAAATTTTGATATATGAACCTTTTTTTGTTTGCATACGAGGTCTTTTAACTTATAATTTTAATAAAAAATAATCTTTTTATTGGTAGGCCTAAAAACAAGAGTTTTAGTGGCCTTACCCTTGTGTCGTCCCGCTCATTTTTAACCATAGTAACCATTCTAATGTTGATCACATGAATTATGACTTATATGCCACTGATTCGGTGTGGAGATGAACCTAACGAGCCGAACCGAGTTGCTCGCGAACTTTAAACGAGTCGAACTTGAGCTAAAAAAAAGGTTTGTGTCGAACTCGAATTGAGTTTCGAGTTAAACCAAACCTTATCGAGTCGAGCTCAGATGAGTTCGATTCGACTCGACTCATTTCTATCCCTACACTTAAGATAGATTAATGAGTATTGATGGTGTGATTCGAATTAGCATTGGCAAATGGTTAGTTGGTTCTCAACTTCAACACGATTACCACTTGTCTTCAAGTTGGATTACTTGCAAATTTTGCATGGTATATTTCAGCCAAAGATGCGGTTATGATAATATAAATTGAGTCTCACTCTAAGAGTGCACTTGACTTGTTAGAAATATGGGGTTTCCACCCCTATCACCCATATGCTCCTCTAATTAATTATATCCGCCATCATCTACATCTGAATTGAAATTTATTCTTTAATCACACTCATAGAGAATACAGATACTTGTGTTGATTAAAAAACCCCATTGCTGCTTTCATTTAAGGCTTAATTGCACTTTTAGCCTCCTATGTTTCAAGAAGTTGCGATTTTGGCCCCTATGTTTCAAGAAGTTGCGATTTTGGCCCCCTAACTAATTAAAATACAAAATAGCCCCTTATGTATTGGACCTTTGGCAATTTTGGCTCCCTAGACCAATTTTGACTCAGTCAACGCTTACGTGGCACTTCAAATCCGCCACATGTGCATTGCTTTGAAGTGTCATGTCAGCGTTGACCGAGTCAAAATTGGTCTAGGGGGCCAAAACTGCCAAAGATCCAATACATAGGGGGCTGTTTTGTATTTTAATTAGTTAGAGGGCTAAAATCGCAACTTCTTGAAACATAGGAGGCCAAAAGTGCAATTAAGCACTCATTTAAATGGCCATAATGCAGTGTGTAGCAGTTTCATTGAAAGGATGAAATACAAGACCATTTGACGTGTCCAATTCAAAGATCATTCTTCTAAGCGGAAAAAAAAAGTCAATTTTTGGTAAATCACCACTACAAAGGCATAATACTTTGTCTCAATGTTTATAAACAATGCATCATCCAATGTTTCTTAAGCTGGATTTGAACGAGTTACGTCTAAAAAGAGAAATAGTATTCCACCAGCTTAAATAATCTATGAATACACAAAGATAAAAGACAAAGATTGATCCAATCTCCATTTAATATGATAAACCAACCAAGGTAAAAATGAAAATGGTAATGTACAGCAAAACAAAATAGGCATGAACTTGATTAATCATCTTAGGCAGGCAGAGCAACAACAAAAAAATATAAGAGTTCGACCAAGTATAGATTGGCATCATACGCAGTAAAGATTATTTATAAAAGCAATCAGCAGCAGCAGCAGTGGTTTGTATATACATGGATAGTTAGGATCACTTCCACTTCCTGAACATGCCATGCTTTCCAAACTTTCCATGCTTAAATTTCCCGTGCTTGCCGAATTTTCCATGCTTGAACTTCCCATGATGGGGCATGTGACCATAACCTCCATGTCCATAGTGGCCATGGGAAACACGGTGAGCACCATATGCAACAGCTGCACCGGCAATCAATCCACCTATTCCACCCCCCATGGCACCATGCCCGGCGTGCCCATGTGGCCCTGATATGAAGCAAAAAGAAGTTAGTTTAGTGGCCTTCATGCATATCACTTTAGTAGACAAAAAAGAAGAAAAACTTTCAAACAGGCAATGTATCAGTTGAATGGGTTTAAAAATAAATTACAAAAACAAGTTTCAAATATAGTAGACAACAGCCAAAGTACAAATGAAAAGTTAGTTTTGAGAATATTATTGAGGACAAAAAACATGATGATACACTCAAAAAACAAACTACCAGTTACAATAGTCAAAGAAAGTCTAGATTCTGAATGCGTTCACAAAATTAATATAGTCAAAGAAAATTTCAAATATAGCATGGTTAACTATATGTATTAGTTTTAAAGACACCAATAACTCAACTAACTTGAGCCAACTCAAAAACCTAAAGTAGTTTCAAAATTTTCATAACAATAACAAAGAGATATACATCAATTCATTGTAATAATCAATTAATTAAAGAGTTAGTATTGAAAATTATGAATGAAGGGAAACATACCTGGGGCATGTGGAGCAGAAGGACCAGGATAACCATGTGGTGGATAACCAGCAGGAGGATACCCACCATGAGCATAACCAGCAGGAGGGTAACCACCAGGAGGGGGATAACCAGCTGGAGGATAACCCCCTTGATGTGGAGGGTAGCCATGTCCAGGAGGTGGGTATGCCCCTGGTGGTGGTGGGTAGGCCCCAGGTGGGTAACCATGACCACCTCCTAATCCATGAGCTAAATGTGAGAAAATTCCCTTGTCAGCAGATTCATCATTATTGTTTCCACCTCCCATTTTTCAGATCAAAACCTAATCAATCAAGATCATAAATTGGTTAATTTAATCATTACATTAACACATTCGCGCAATATCATGTTATATAAACAAAAACATGTACTATATTCTTTGATTAGGGCAAATGTACTATGATACCATACCAAACATGCAATCACATATAAAAAAATTCTTAATCATACAGGAATTGATCAAGAAATTTTATGATCATATAGGAATTTTTATTATTAAATTAAGGCGTGACATTGATCTAATAAGCATTAACATATTGGCGCCCTAATATGTTATATAAACAAAAACACATACTAGTTTACCGGCCAGAATCACGATGAACCACTATGATTTTACAAAAGCTACATTCCATGATTAGGGCAAATCTACTCTGATACCAAACATATAGAATTTGATCAAGAAATTCCATGATCATCCATGATAATCATATAGGAATTAATCGAGAAATATCATGATCAAATAAGAATTATTATTGTTATTAAATTAAGGCATGACATTGATCCAATAAGAACTAACATAAAAAGAAATTAATTGAAATCATAAAACGAATGAATGAGAATGAAGAGAAAGAACTCACAGATATTTTGGAATGAATTTAATTGTGATTGAGAAATTGTTGAAATTAAGAAGGAAGAAAAGAAATAGGGATTTTGTGTTATTTATAGAGAAAAGTTGTGCGGTTTATTTTTTGAGATGAGATGAAAGATCGTAGAAAGAGACCTTTAAAAGTAGGTAAATCGGATACAAGTTACGCGTCATTAACGCGTTTAAGCATGCAATTATGCCTCTTAAAGAGAGGCACGTGTCAATTCTCGTGCCTTTTTCCTACGATTCCACAATAAAATAATTTTGGATTGGATAATTTCTTGAGACGGAAAAATAGGTTGAAAATATCTCCATTCATCATCTGACAATTTCGGAATGTTAATGAGTACTCGTGACTACGAATAATATGATATTCGTTCCCGCTTCGTTGGATAAACATGATATCCATGTCTGTCCCGTACCCTCATGGGTACCCACAATACGGGTACCCGCAAGTATGAAGGTATTCATAGGTATTTATGGATAACCATAGATTTTTTAATTTATTTTTTGATACAAATAATTAAAAAAAATTAATTACCAAAAAATTTCAACTTTTAAACATTTAAACATCCATACATGATTCATTCAAAATTTCATAAATCATATATAATCCATAGAAAATTCATGATTCTTACATAATCCATAGAAAATTTATGATTCATACATAATCCATAAGATATGTTGAACTTAATAAGATGAAATAAAAATAAAAATAGGTTATTAATGAGGAATCTTAGGTGGGCGGTAAAATTTCCTTCAATAAGGTAACAACTTTAAATAATAAGGCAATATAAGATATATAAGAAAATTTTAGTAATTTATTAAATTCATTGTCGGATATGGGTACCCGTGGATATGGGTACAATCAAATCCGTGTTTCTATCGATATATTAATAGATAGTCAAATATCCGTTTATTATATCCGTGGATACCCGTTTAGCTACCCGCCCCATGTCCGTGACGGACTTTACTCACGGGTACCCGTAGGCATGAATATTTTTGCCACCCCTAATTGATGTAATTGACTTGTCAAAAAATAAACACATAAATAAGTCATTGATACAATCGCGACTCTTGTTAGATGTAAAAAAAATAAAATTATGGTTTAAGTTTGGTATTTAATTTAAAAGTAATGATATTTCACATATAAAATAATTTAAAATTTTGTGATTTTTTTTTCTTTATTTGCTTACGTCTCCCTACGTCCCATATTAATTGACACATTTGACTCTGCCACACATACCAATATATATTTTTTATTTTTAATATCTTCATTTATCTATTAGAAAAAATTATAAAAATTTAATATTTTAAAAATATTCATCGAGACGAATCAAACAACATCTTATATAATATTATTTACCTTTATATATTAGTAGAAAAATATGATCAAAGTATATCAGTTCAATAGTGCATATTGTCAAATATGTCATCTAATATGGGACCAAGGTAGTAACTTTTTTAATTTCACAATCAATAAAATTTAATGCAAACAAAAAGTTTTTTTTTTCAGAATATAACCAAGAATGAGATTTATCAATTGGGTTGGGTTGGGGTGCTGGTGCTTCGGTCTTTGGAGCTACTTGCTTTGTCTGTTTTTTTATTTGGCTTTTTATATATTTAAAATGTAATGGAGCATCATAAATTGAAATTTTATGAAAAAAAAGAGCAATCATTAGTTAAGTGGAATCTAAATTATAGAGAACAAAAATGAAATAAGTGATGTCAAAAAGCCAATGTTCATGTTCATCCAATCATATGTCTTCTTTCCCGCAAAAAATTCATATCATGAGTGGCCTCTCTTCAACTTCGTTTGATATGGGAAATCTGATTCTTACATTTTTGTTTATGTTGATTCTTACCTTTTCTCAACTTTGTTTGATGCATGGAATCTCATTCTGATATTATTATACATGTAAGGCTAATCAAAATCTCAATCTCAATTAAATGTTTAAATAGTGTGAAAAAATTACCTTCACATGCCCACTTTTTCCCCTAAAAATTAAATAAAGGCTAAAATATGATTTTAATCCCTGCAAATATGTCTTATTTTGGTTTTAGTTCCTGTAAACTTTTTTTTTAGTTTTTTGTCCCTGCATAATATTTTGTTTTTGAAAAACAAAATATTTTGTAGGGATCTTTTTAAAAATCAAAATATTTTGCAGGGACTCTTTTTCTAGAAAATGGGTTAAGTCATCATGTGCCACGTGTGCAAATCATCACAAAAGTGGGGTCAGGGACCAAAACCAAAACGAGACATATTTGCAAGGACCAAAACTACAATTTTTTTTACAGAGACTAAAACCAAAACGAGGCATATTTGTAGGGACCAAAACCATATTTTAGCCTTAAATAAAAAGAAAAGTGCAAATAAGATCAAAGATAAAATAAATAATGTGATGAAAAATAAATAGAATAACATTATGTTGGGATTTGTTTAAGGATTACGCTTAGGTTGATAAAAATAATGAATGATTAATAAGTTGTCTTATAACTCATGGTTGATCGTTGATCAAAGTTGTGTTAATCTATCATCAACGAGGATTGAAGAAAGAAAATGGCGCTAAGGAAGAAAAGGGCAAGAGGGAGAGGAAGCAAGAAGCTCGATGTGGGAAGAGAACGGCAAGGGTACAAGGGCAACAAAGGAAATTAAAAAAAGGGTCATGTTAACTTGGTGTCTCTTAAATGCACATGTTAAACAACCCAAAAAGAGCAACTTTACATTAGAAAATGTGACTCATCTTCTAACATTCTCTCTTCTCTATTTCTATGGTGGTCCAAGAAGGGGAAATTGGTCATCTCTCTTCTTTGTTTCTCTTCACTAATTCTCTCTCCCTTAATTCTAAGCTAGTGTTTCATAGGAGTTGTTCCTGCAAGTCTGCCAGAAAAGAATATCATTGAATCCAAGAGCTTAGAGAATTTGATTTCAATGAGTTGAGTGGAAGTATTCCATCTGGATTCATGAAAGAAGGGACACGAGACGAGAATGAGGAAGAAGAAGAGAATATAAACCCTAATTTCAATTCTTTCCCATTTCTGTTTTAATGAATTTAAAATAAAGGAGATTAATATAAAATAAATAAAAACAATTTTAGATAAATTTATTTATTTTAAATTCCACATGGACCACTATTGCACACTCCACGTCCAATGAAATCTGCCAAATCATCCATAAAAACCAACTCTCACATAAGCGTGCATGAGGGTTGAAAACCAAGAAATCTTTATATTACAGAGTTAAAATTTATTTTTATTTTTCTTACAGTGAGTAAACCAAAATTCACTAATATTACAAGGGTAAACACTTGTAAGTATGATACTATATTTGGTACAAAATAGAAGGAAATTTATAAGTCTACATCCACTTTTTACTAGTCTGTTATTGAACTTTCTTACCAAATTTTGGTTTTATTAAGTTATTATATGACCTACTTTCTTGGCAAATTTTCAATACATAAGTCAAGCAATTCTTGCTTGAACACATCCCCAAATCAAATTTATTTGGGCGCGCGCACACACAAATTTTAAAAAAATAAAAGTGAAATGATTAAAATCACATCATTTAATCCTTAATGTTTTAATTTTTTCATGTGTGCCGAAATAAATTTAACTTGGGGGTTGTACCCAGTTAGAATTGCACATAAGTCATAAAGGACCAATGATTGCATTAATACTAAAGGAAAAGTTCTTCTACTTGATACAGCTACATACTCCATATTAAAGCACCACTGTTAGCATAAAGCATATTCGCATAAAGCATACGGCTTATTACAATGAAAGCAACGATAATCACACCTTATCTCAGTGAGTGGGGTCGGCTACATGATTTTGTCTTACTATTACAATGATAAAAAGACAAAACCAAAGTTTTACAGCAAGACTAAGCAGATATCCTTATGCCAGGAGAATGATGAAGCATGAGACAATCCACTCCCAGAAGAGCTAACGGGGATCAGCAATACCTCAAAGTAGCTTCAAGCTCCTTTTCATCAGCACAATTGTATCCCAGCAAATAAGCTCGCGCTGTCAAAATTGAACAGAGGTGTCTTATTGAAATGCACGAAGAACAGTACGAAACTAATTCTAAAAACAAAATGATCAAGAGGCAGTCGAGATGAGTTTACCAAAACGGCCAGATCCCATAAACGGTTCTTCCTCATCAGCTGCAACACCTTGCTGCTGCTCCTGAAATTTCAAATGAATGAGAAGCCATCAGGAAGAAACGCTATAATTGTAAAACAAAGGAAGAAAGCTATATATAAAGATGAATATTTTTTTAAAAGCAGATATGTATCTGCTTTAAAAGATGTGATCAACTTAATTCTGATAAATAAGCTTAACATTCTTGAGATTATAATAGATACTTTCCTCACAAGATTAACATGCACACATGTGTCTCAACCTAGCTCATAAAACAATTGCAAAAATTATGTTAAAAGACATTTAGACTTACAGAGTCGGGCTCCATTTCAGATGGCGATAATAATCTATCAAAACAGTGCCCTGATATTGTACAGACCAAAAGCCCATCCTCGGGATCCATAACCACTTCTTTACACGTTTCATCGCAAACTAAAAAAAATCTCAAATCAGTTATTGAAAAAACACATTATAAGCTCTAAGCAGACCAAAGGATTTAAAATTCAATGTTGAAAAATGTCATCTAACTAGCATATAGATGAAGTTTCTCACCATGAACTTGTCCAGTCTTCTCACAAATAAAAACATCTCCAATTTGGTAGTACGAGCATGTCTTCCCAGAACAAGCATGGTCATTCACCACTGTATCACTGAGGCCCTTGCTACTTTTCCATGATGTGACTTGATCAGCTAAGGTTTTGTCGAGAATTATGCTATCATCCTTCAACTTCACATGCAGAAAATAGAGAGAAAATGGCAAATTGTTAAGAGACATTTATTTTTAGAGTTATGAAATATTTAGATTAAAAGAGATACAGAGAACAACAACATAGGATAAATGTTATGAAATCCCGAGCCCCCAGTCCACTATGACTCTAGGAGCAAAAGCAAATGAGCATTACTATATAAGCTTCAGCTCTATCCCTTTCTCTAAACCCCACTTTGAGGAAGTAAAAGCAAATAAGCAGTTCAAATTTCACCGAATGCTGGAAAGATCTCGATATATCAATATACAGTTCCATTTTTCAGTGGTTTCTCACACTACCTGTGAAGGATGAGGTGCTTGACTTCTCTTGGCTGCTTGCATTTGAATATAGTACTCCTTAAACTCATTTTGGCAGCTTGTGACAAGTTCAACCATGTCATTTTCATCACGCTGCATAATCATATAACAAATAAGATCCACACAAATTAACAAATCAAGGTCTGAACAATTATAACTCAAAATTCAGTTTATAGGAGAATAAAGATAAAATAAGTTTAACATCCTGAGTTAAGTATTTCAATTAATGTCATCAAATTGCTCAACCACAAATCACCAATCCATGGATGCTTACTCTAAAAAGAATAATGAAGTATCCAAAATAAAATAGAAATGTAAAAATGTGCCAGTACCTGAATATATAGCTTTTTCCATGGGCAGTCCCTTATCTTCCTCGTCGGGGGAAGAAGGCCCCATCGCATACAATACCTGAACAAATTTAGCCATGGCAATAAGCACAAACATGGTTCACACATTTTTATTGGTAAACAACATAATAAATAAGAAAATAAAAACAAAATGAATTAATAAAGTAGAGTTGAACCCACTCCTCAAAGACAAGCTGATAAGAGGCAAGCAACAGCTTCCACTTTAAACAGGACAGGCACTCATGCGTCAACTAGAGCTTCAAAACTAGCTAATTGACACAGATCCAAATTCCCAAATCAAACTATTCTATGCTGAATATCCAACAATTATAACAAAACTTGAAAATGTAAGGCAAAATAAAATATACTTACAAGCGACGCCACAACGCTTCATCAGATGCAGCACAACTTAGAAAACTACAGACTAAAGAACAAGAAATAAGGTCCTGCACCCATCAAAAAACTATAGTCAGACGATTAAAATACCAAGGCAGTTACAAGACACGAAAATGAGTCGAACAATAAATTTGAGACTAGAAATCACATTTGCAGGCAACAATTTGGCTCCTCTAAAGTGAGTAGTTAGTAAAGTAAGAAAATAAATGGTTGATATTGTAACCATTCATGATTTGGTATGCATGCGTATATAATATCAACCATTGATTTGTTAATCAACATATGATATTCCTCGCTTTACGCTCTAAAGTGAATTGCTAATTTTAGAGGAGCATTATCATGGAGGCAAAAGCTACAAATCCTAACTTCAAGTTATAATCAATTCTAGAGGAAAATTCAATTCTAATCGATAACCCTCAGTGAATCCAAACGCGCACATAGAAGCCACAATTAAAGGATTTCTCTCTATTTAAAAAATATATATGGAAAACAAAATCCACAAAACCAGGGCAAAGAGGTAACCTCAGACGACAAAAATTTAAGGATATGATGGAAAAGTTCTGGTGGAACTTTGCTGAAAAAACCAGTTTCAATCCTTCTCGGCACCACGGCATTATTGGCAGCATAGTTCTTAGGCTTAGATGATGAACCAGAACACTGTATAGTACTCTGTTTACTACTCTCAACCTTGTTTGTGCGCTTTCTCTTCGCTTTAGGTTCCTCTACATTAACCTCTTCCTGCAATAACACTCACGCAAAATAAACCGATTAGTGTATATGTTTGGTTATAAGTTGACAAATATTGATTTTGAATGAATTAATTTTGTAAAAATAAGTTCAATGTAAATTGGTCTATGTTTGGATACATTTACATGAAAGTAAGTTGAACAATAAATTTAATTATAAAAATCACGTTTAGACTCAAAAGCAACAATAAATTAAACCCAACTCGCGAGCAACCAAAGATGTCAGAATCAATTGAAACATAGGTTAAGTCATAATTTCAAATAAAGGAAGATTTTTTTTCTGGATCCCAAATCAAAACCCTAACAGCATAAATTTATAAATTAAGAATAAAAAATGAAAATTAATTGTGATTAATTGGAATACCTTGTCAGAGACCTCGGAGAGGACCTCTGATTCGAGAAATTGAGCTAGATTTTCGTCTTCGTCGTCTGAAAAGGTCATGGTATCATGAAAATTCTAAAAGGAGATTGAAGGTGGTTAGGAAATGGAAGACAGAATGAGACGGTGGCCGGAATTTGAATGACGGTTGTGGAATCGGAACGAAACGGTAAAGGATGGTAGATGATAATGATGATGATGATTCGGTGGAAAGTGAAATGAACGGTTAGATTTAGTTCGGATTGGTCCGACCCGAAACATGTTGCGTATGGGTTGTCTAGTTGTTAGATTCTTGGGGGAGTTTGATGTCAAAAAAGACAGGAACAGCTCATCAAAAGTGACAAACTGATACTTGGATGACGTAATTTTTATCATTATCATGCTTTCACCTTATTTTTGGACTGATATATAATGATAAAATGTTGGATTCGTGTCGATAAATATTTTTAAAATATTAAATTTTTATAATTTTTTTCTGATAGAATATTAAAGAAATTCAAATTCAAAATTGTGACATATGTGACAGAGTCAACTAGGTCATATAATATGGGATGGAGGGAGTAATAGTTTCCGTCAAATAAAAAGATGAAAAAATGGTCGTAACAAAAGTTTTTAAAATTTGGTTGTACAATTATCTTTCTTTAACTTTTAAAATATGAAAGATCTTTCTCTTTATTTTATCCGATGTTTGGTGGACAAAAATTTATTTAAAAAATTTTAAACAAATTTTAATGTGGATAAAAATGATTCTGTATTAACTTCAATAAAGACCAAATTTTCTATTTTTGTTTTGTTCATTGCCCAAAATTCGTTCAACCTCGGATACATATTTTAAAAAAACTGAGGTGTTATCTATTTGTTTTAAAAAAATATATATTTGAGGAAAAGCTTTCGACATCTATTTGTTACGAATTAAAATAAAAATAATTTTGACGTTTAATAGTAGATAAGGGAGGCCTCGAATGGAGAATAGGTGATGGTAAAAAAAATCAAAATGTTGAAGGAAACATGGATTAGAGACCACGTGGGCAATTATATTTCAGGCACTTTGCAAAACGATGTGGATAATATGTAGGTGGGAGAGTTAATAGATGGTGCCACCTGAAAATGGAAAGTTGATATGGTTAATTCTACTTTAATCCTCAAGTAGCAAATCAAATTTTGACTATGCCAATTTTTAAAGATATTGGCGAAGAAAAATGTTCTTGGAAATTCACATCACATGGAGAGTACCACGTAAGGTTGGCATGCCACTATATCATGAAAAACTTAATGGATAATCGTGATCTTAGAGTCTCCAGTAGCTGGAATATGGAACATGAAAATTCCTCAAAAAGCCCAAGTGTTCATGTGGTGCGCAGCACGAGGTTGCCTCCCCACAAAGGGAAAGACTTTGCACTAGAGGAGTTCAATGCACAAATCGATGTGTTCATTGCGAGGGATCTTATAAAAATGATTGCCATGTGTTTTTTGGATGCAATAAGGTGGAGGAGGTATGAGTTGAAGCGAGATTGTGGAATTTTATCCATGATAAATTGGAAATAGCTGATGGTTTTGTCGATCGCTTTTTTTCTTCAATTGATCAAATTGTTGTCCCATGATAACCTACATATGTTTGTTATGACTTTGTGGTGCATTTGGAAGTGCAAAAACAAGAAATTGTGGGATGACGTTGAATCCGACCCACGATATTTGTTCGACTGGCTCATGAATCCTTGCATCAATGACAACAGGTGCATTCAAAGCATCAAGATATGGCAGTTTCAGGTTCGGGTATCAAAACTTGCACATCGCATAACAGTAACAACAATGAGATCGGGTGGAGAAAACCAGCTTTGGATGAGGTTAAGTGCAACATTGATGCTGCAATTTTTAAGGATCAAAGGTGTTATGGTATAAGAATGTGTATGAGGGATGCTCATGGTGAGTATATAACAACAAAAACAACATGGTTTCAAGGCATTCCATAACCACAAGAAGCGGAAGCATGCAGTCTAAAAGAGGCGATAATTTGACTTGGGAATCGAGGATTAATAGCAGTGTCCATAGAACTTGACGGTAAGCAAGTTGTTGATGACATCTCCAACAAAATTGGTATCAATTCCGAATTAGGAGCTATTCTAAATTACTGCAAAGCTTCACTCTCTAGTTTACCAAACTTTAAGATAAGTTTCATCTGACGACAAATAAGCAATGTGGCCCATTTGTTAGCAGGGGCGTCATTGCCTTATGCTAGTCCTCATTATCATGATCATATGTCATCTTGTATCGAGTACAACTTTATGAATGAAATGAGTTAATTTGATTAGAGTAAAAGAAATAGAGATTATTTTTATAACTATAAATAAACACAAAATAGATTCAAATATTTTATTTTATAAAGAATGCGCTTGTTTTGACTTAAAAAAAATAATTTTATTTCAAAAAATCTAAAAGATTTTATTTATTGTCATATATATAATTTTTTTCTGTAAATTTTGAAGTTCTTATACTTGATTTCTTTGTTTTTAAAGTTTTTTGTTTGTTTGTTTGGAAAAACTACTTTATTTTGAGGTTAAATATATATTTTTTTATCAAAATGTTATTTTTGAAGCATCATATTTCAAAATGATTTAAAAATCTGAAACAAATGCGATCAAAGTAAGAAAAGTGATCAACGGCAGCACATCACAAAATCAGAGGAGAGGAGACAAAAATCGAGCAGAAAGAATGAATCCGGCGGGTTTAACAGGGCGAAGGAGCATGTCGACGGTATCCAAAGCCGTCGCCGAAATTATGGGTGTCGGCAAAACCAAGACACGCAAAGCTACCAGTGAACTCTGCACTTTCATGGGCATTCCTCATAAATCTCGTTCCGAAATCGCTTCCATCATTTCCAAGTTCATCAAACTCTACAGTTTCCGGGTTTCAATGCTTCTCTTTTTTCTTTTTGTTTCATTATTGCATACCAACTGTTTGATCAATGTTCTCACTCACAAAACATGTCATCATTTCCATGCTCTTAAGCTGTTTTCAGCTTATTTTCACAAGTTCTATGAGATAGTTTATGAAAATAGCTTATAAACAATTTAACTTTATTTTATCTTTTGTTATAGAAATAGCTTAGCAGTTACCAGCTATAAGCTGCAAATTATACCATGACCCTCAATTTATTTGTCCAAGTATAACTCCCGCTACTAAGTAGTCTTTACTCTTTAAATATATGATAATTCACCCACTTTAATCACTGATAGGGACTAACAAGATGGATTTTTATATACCTACTTATTGTTTTCAAATATTTTAGAACTAGGAAACTATTTGAATTGGTTTATTTGAGCTTATCCATGTATTGAAACAAGCACTTGTGAGACTGTTTGAGAGAACTTGTATAAACAACTTATGGCATGTCCATAAGTTGTGTTCACCTGATTTTTTAAGCTCTCTAAGATAACTTATAAAGAAAACTTATGGGTCGGTTTGGATTGACTTATTTATTTGAGCTTGTCTTCTGACATAAGAATTTGTGAGTCTGTTTGAGAGAACTTATGAATACAGGTTTTGACACATTCATAAGCTGTTTTCAGCTTATTTGCATAAGTTCTTCAAAAAAGCCCCATGAAAAGAGCATATAGCTTATGCAAAAACAATCTTTTGTTATAGAAACAATTTATACATAAGTTGCAAATTAAGCTGTTTATACAAACAGGGCCTTATGAAAAGAGCATATAGCTTATGCGAAAACAGTCTTTTGTTATAGAAACGACTTAACATGAGCTGCAAATTAAGCTGTTTATACAAATAGGGCCTATATCTTTAATGGAAAGAATTTGACTTTACTTTATCTTTTATTATAGAAATAGCTTATATATACATAAACACTTATATGATAACTGCTCATGCTATAAACACTTAATGAAGTTGTTTATCCAAATGAGCCTAAGAGTTGCTGTTGTCATTGAGCGACTAAAGTGAAAGTTTACTGTTTTATTTATTTTTACTTATTTTGAAATGGTATATGGTGCTGTGCAGAGTCCTGGTATTAAGAAAGACAAGCTTTGGGAGCAGAATTTGCAAACACTGTTGCGTGGCAGAAACAGTGTTGGTTTTCCCGAGATTGCTAAGATTCTGTCTCCGGAATTCAGCCAGGGTGCGATTAATATCAAGGATACTAATACGGATTCTTCCGCGGATAACACAAAGGGGAAAGGCCAACAGAAGAAAGGGAAAAAGAAATAGGAAGTGGAGGCATGTGGTTGTTTTTTTCTTTCTATTCCTAGATATGAACCAAGTTAGATTTTTGAAACTTTCTTTGTTTTCTTAATATATGCAATTCTGCATAATGATTTCATGAATGTATTTCAATAAAAAAACTGAGTTTGAAACTAGTTTGGCTATTGCCTTGTGGTCCAATGGCAAAATAATAGTCATTTTCTCAGTGTTCTTCTGTGCTGTTTGCTGCTTCATTATTGTTCTACTTGTTTCTTTCATTTCATTGAACTAAATCACAACTATTATATAAAATTCTGAATGCTTGTTGAGTTGTGGTGGATACATGTTTCTGATAGAGTGGCTCTGGGGGAAGCCCTGTTCCATTTTATTTATAGTTAATGATTGATGCTATGGAAAAGGAAGGAATTGCGTTTGGTACATTTCTTTTGACCATTCCACTTCCATTGTTTTTATTGAAGTTCATGAAGCACTGGAAACTAATCACTTAGTTACAATTGGATTCTGAGTGACTCTCCTAATATGCAACTGTTAATTCCATTTTTTTATTTTACACCTTGTTTGCTCTAAATTTAAGTTGTGGAATTACTGGTGGAAGTTATCAAGAGAAATTACTGATCCTAAAAATCCAACCTGAATGAGGTTTTTATAGTTGTTTAGTGTAGCCTAGTCTCTCCCCTGCTATCAATCTCTTCAATTGTTGATCTTTCCATAGGAACATAGTAGCCACGATCAGTGTTGTTCGCTTAAAAAAAAAAGACTTAAATATCAAGTGATACTGGAGGGGTGGAACAAAAGTAAATGTAATTGAAAAGGAACAAAAATGACATAATACTAGGAGCAAGAAGAGCAAAAGTAATAAGACTAAAAGAAGTAAAACTGCAAAGGTACAAGGACAAATGTTGTCTCTTGGGCATATAAATTATTCCTATGACCCGGCCAACTTAAAGCCCGACTTGGCCTAGCTCGTTTATTAAATAGGTAAGGCTCAAGTTTTTTAAAAAGTTCATTAATTTAAATAGGCTTAGCTAAGGCTTATAGAAAAGCCTACTAGGCCTATCAGGCCGGCCTATATGTGTGTAATTATATATACTACATTATATAATACACATATTAGCCTTTATAAAATACATTTTATAATACACGCGCATTAGCCTCTACAAAATGGATGTGTTAGCTCTACATATTGGATATATATATATATGCTAATAAAGTGGGGGGAAAATGGATGTACACGCTTTAAAAATTTTTATTGACATATTAGCCTTTTAAAAATATATATATGTTTCTTAACCTTTTTAAAATTGTTAGTACAAATTAGACTTTTAGACAGGCTAATAGACTAAGCCAAACTTTTAAAAAGGCCAGACCAGACTTAAAATAAAGCCTTTGACAGGCTAATAGGCCACACTTAGGCTTTAGTTTTTTCAACTAGGCTCGGCCTATTTAAGCAAAGCCCGGCTCATTCCCACCCTACTTGTAACTTCAAATATGAGGTATGTCCAATTGTAATTTTCTTTCAAAAATCCTGCTGTTCAGCTGCAGTCATTAGTATTCATCTTGCACAAACCATTACCATTCACCACTATCTTAATAAAGCTGTCTTGAGTCATTATTACTATGCCATTAAGAAGAATTAGATGTAATTGAATTTGTGTATTTGCTCTGTTCAAGGGTTTTTTATCCTTGCAAAATCACACGCTGTTGTCATGATTGTTACTAGATTAGGGAATTGAAATGCTGGTATGAGCTCTCTTGTCAGGTTTTGATTTTGGTTTACTTGTGACTGGGAAGTAAGCTTTATTATGTATTAACTATTAACGAATAAACCAGCTAGGTTCCCTTTTAAGAGTTAAAAGGTAATGAGTTGTATTTTTAAGAGTTAAAAGCTTTATTATGTATTGTCGGATGACAATTCCTTTGGAAATTATAAGGAAGTAGAAGGAATCCCTATGACATCAAAATCAAGCATTTGCTACACATCATCCAGAACCACAAGGACCATCAGATCTTCTTGTGTTAACCTTAGGTTGGATTAGTCCATTTCATATTTTCTTGGAGTTCAAACTCAAGGAATCAAGAGAACTTGCATATATTGTCTAAATACTCTAACGTACATTTTAAGGTCCCCTTTTCCTCTAGCTAATTCCCTCCTTTCCAAATCCAATTTGGACATTGCCCTAGACAACAGTTTGCTTCTTCCCCTTCTTCCAGTTTTGCCGTTTGTAGGATCACCATTGTCCATAACATTGTTAGCACGCTTCAACCACTTATCAACAGCTTCAGGAATCAGTAATCTTTGTCATTTGTTTCTTGGCGCACGTAACACGGGGGGTCATGTATACTATTTGTTGTTGCGACCAAATTGCCTTTTTTTGCAAGGAGTTTTTCAAAATTGTTGAAGCAAGAAGGATAAAGTATTTGGTCTTTGACACCATCTCTTATTACGACCAAATTGCTAATTTCTTTTGCAAGGTCTTCAACAAAAGTCGCAGCAGGGAAAACGTAATTGCTTGAAATGGAAGACACAAATCCATATATGTATCCCATTAGTTTGCTCAAATACGTGCAATATAAGTAGCCTAAATGTAAGTGGTGTACCAACAATACATTCATCTTAAAAAACTAAATCGCAATAGAAGCTTCAATAATTGCTTTTAAACGATGATGTTAATGTTGCAAAAGGACTTGATCCCTGGTTCCCTCAACAAGGAAGCCTAGTTTATAGTGTGTTTGGTAATACATTCATCTTTCTTGACTATAAGTTTACCGAATTTTTTTGATACCCATCATTTTCATTAATACCACCATATTTGTTAGTGTCAACTCTTCTAAACTCAGCAATTCATTTTAGAGTATAAAATGAATAATATAAACTATTATTTAACAAATAAAATATAGATATTATAGATACATCATACTAATATATTACAAGTTTGTTAAAGAAAAACCTTAAATTTTTACACTTTACTTAATTTCAAGAATCCAATTCCATGTTAGTATTTATTATTCCCGATAATGTTAGAAATATATACCACATTTTCAAAAGAAAACAAAGAACCACTACCAAAAAAATAAAACAAAAAACCAAAATTATGGAATGGAAAATACTATACACAGCCAAAACTTTCATAAGAAAAAAAAGACAAACAAAACTAGCGGGAAAAGAAGAAGAGGAAAATCAAAATATTTTTTTGTAACAACTGTATACTCTTACAAATTACAAATTCGAAATACTCCGTCGTTACTAAATATAAGCAAAATTGACTTTTTAGGGGAAAAAAAATACAATATACAAGTACAATCCAATTAAAA
>Ga0315915_1001275_pt1 | contig 30084 bp, 15 predicted proteins | sample MpolbnodulesMG_FD_207738 | JGI IMG/M metagenome (GOLD analysis project Ga0315915, IMG submission 207738) | Medicago polymorpha root nodule microbial communities from Los Angeles, California, United States - branched nodules | ecosystem: Host-associated > Plants > Roots > Nodule | place: USA... | reverse complement strand
AGCAATCTTGAAACGAGTTTTGTCATCTAAATTTGGAATATCTTTTATAATATCCCAAACATTATTCTTCAGCTCTCTATCCTTTTCTCTTTTCTCCATCATGTTAGACATCTTTTCAAAGTGCACAACAATAGTCCCAATGCTAGAAAAAAGGTTTTCCATAGCAGGTCCTTGATTGTTGATCCCAACAACATCAGAACTCCTTTCGTACTCGGATCTATTTCTCTTATGACGATTTCGTTTTTCAATAGGAACCTCAGAATCTAAAGAAAAATGGGGTGGTGGAGTAGGTTGGTTAGGTGATGGAGGTTGGTACGGTGGTTCATAGTTATCTGGTGCTATGAATGCATCACTATTGGGATCATATGAAAACTCTTCCATTCCAAGACTTTCACTTTCTTGCTCAAAAGTTGTTGCATCAGTATCCTCAGGGTCTAATGCTATATAACTATTCCCACTAGACACTCCACCTCCAACAAGAATCTTCAAATGATCATAATCAATCATACTTTTTCCTCGAAGATTTTTGTGAGATGGATGGGACTAAAAAACAAAAAATTCACTATCAATATACTATAAGTATTACAAAAAATAAATCAATCATACTTTTAAACAATTTTGAACTTAGCTCACCTTTAAGTAATTATTCCATACTTCTTCAGTAGCCGTGTAAGTCTTCGCAACTGGATCCCATCCAAAACCAGAGTTGTTACGCATAAACGTTGACATCTTGTTGTATTGAGTTATAAACCACTTCATTCGGCTTAAGTAATGATTATAAGTTTTATGTGATTCAGTTTTGACATTGAGCTGAGGAAGGATAACTCGCTCTACATTTTGTTTATTAAATGACCCATTGGCATCACGTAACCCTCTATTTATATCATCCACCAAGAGGTACAACAACTCATTAGTTTCTTCCATGGTCCAAGCTACATGGCCATCTTTGTCCTTACCCTTCCCTCTATTATTTTCTTGCTGTGAATCCCCTATTTAATCACTAATATATATAACAAACTAGTTATTTTACAAGAACAATCGTTGCTTCCTAATTGCCAAAAGTATAGTAACTATATACCAAAAAAAAAAATTATATATATATATATTCAATAGGAACAAGAAGAAAAATATACCAATAATAAACTTAACACTCACTTATTATATAATAATAATAATAATAATAATAATAATAATAAACAAAAATCGGACCAGAGAAAGAAAGGAAAAAAGCAAGTATGCAAGAATCAGACAAAAAAAATTGCATTAGCAAGAATCAGACGAAAAAAAAGTAATCGAACAAAAAAAAAAGTATACAAGAATCAAACAAAAAAAAGTAATCGAACAAAAAAAACAAATAATAGTAATCGACATGGACAAAAGAGTACAAGAATTAGACAAAAAAAGTAATTGAACAAAAATAGAAGAAGCAAGTATGCAAGAATCAGACAAAAGTAATTGAACAAAAAAAACAATAGAATCAGACCAAAAAAAATGCAAGTTGAAGAATTTGATAGAGAAAAGAAAAACCTGGCATAGAAGATTGTTGGATGAGAGTAGTATTTATATTTTTAACTAAAAAGTCTCACAAAATCCATTTCATCCAAGAATTCGTCAAAATCTATAGACTTTTGAATACCAATAGACAATTCATAAGTCATGAGAATTCTCAATGGAATACCAACGGATTTTGTTGCCTTAAGAAAAAAGTCATGATTGTCTTGATTGAATACCACAAGATTTTTTTACATTTTATAAAAGTCTTGATTGAATACTACACTTTTTAATTATAAAAAAGTCTTTTAAAATTCCTTGAATTCTCAATTCAATACACCCCCCTTAATATATGTTTGGTGTTTGATAGGAAATGTTGTAACCTGGTGTAAAAAAAAGAAAGGAAAATAGATAAAGTTTAGATAATTTACACCGGGGATCGACCGATGTTCATAGGTCATACCGCATGGTTCAGAGTGTTGTAAGATATCGATATATTATCCACTGCATAACACCTAATTTTTTAACACATATGTGAGCATCACCACTTTATGTGGAACCGATTCGATAAGGAAGTGTGGATCTCACATGAGTTTCAGCTAGTAAAAAATTGATATTAGAAAGAATGTTAGAAAAATAGTGTCTCTAACATTTCACTTATTCACTAATAATGTACTCACGTTGACAACAAGAGTTAAACTCATTTTCCTATAATGTACATAGAGTTAATAGGAAGTTCGATTGGTGGGTTCATTAATGAGTTACAGACACAATGATAAGAGGGTGTTGAAAACAAGAGCTACAAAGGAGGGGGTTATGGTTGGTAGTCGACGCGACTTAGGAGGATGTATGGATGGTACCATTGAAAGGACAAAACCCATGGTTGAAGAAAATGAGGAGATGAGGCTGCTAGAGAAAGCAAGAGCATTCTCCTCTTGAAGGAGGAAGAATCCTAGCTGAAGTGAACTCAACAACACCAGGGAAGGGGAACTAACTCTAGCAGAACTAAGTCAAGAAAAAAGTAAAAACTTTTGATTTCTTGTCTCCTTAATTCTTTATGTTAAACCCAAACCATATCAAAGACCCACATTAAAATGATTTGTCTATTTTTATCGTCTCTCTCATACCGAAGTAATAAATTTTTCTCTCATTTGCTACACACCTTTTTATAATTGCTTCCCTCCAATTTCTTATATTGATTAAATAGGTGCTCAAAACTTTCAATATTGTTAAGATATGTTTGAAATCACAATGAATTTGATCAAATCATGAATGTCGTGGTTTTAGTAAAGCCTCAAATTATAACTTTGCCTAAAATGATGTTGACATCGTTATTGCGTTAAACTCACTTTCAATTAAAACCCGCACTACACCCTAAAAAAATAAAAACTGCACTACATATATTCAAAGGAGACTATGAACAGATGAATGTGTGATTGGTTGAAATATCCAAATGTAATTTGTATCACTGTACACTTTATCCTTGTATATATTTACACAAACAATTGGAGCAAAATGATAAAAGGTTTTAGTATTTAGCTTTGGAACACTGGATATAAATTATAGCATATCATCAGTAACAAAGAAGGAATAAGAAATTGTGTACCTTGTATGTTTAGGTTCATGAACGACCGCCATCACGTTATGAGAGGAATAACTACCCTCATTCTGTTAGGTTTCCAGAGTACTGTTCAGAATACTTAACCGTCTGATGGGTTGTCGTTTAAATAAATAGCTAAACGGCTGAAGGCAGAGATCTCCCATTGGGCTTAGCTAAATGGTCCAACCCATCACGGTCTATTTAGAAAGAATAGTCCAATCACACATATTCATCAACTAATTAGTGTTTAACACAATATACCATAATTTATAATATAATATTAAATTATAATAATTAATTATTGTCAATTCATAATTGATTAATTAAGTAAACTTGTGCTACAGGGATGGAGTGATGATCTTTGAACATAAGAAAATGATACCATATAAAATATATATAATTTATAATTGTTGATGTGACTAAATGAGGGAGAGAAAGGTGATATAAAATCAACATTAGATACAATGTAACTAGGAGAATTTTGTAACAGAATTCTAACAAAAACAATCAATGTGAAGGCAACTAACTAAACTAACACATACAGTATACTCCAATAATTAAACACAATGATCATTTGTTTCCAACTTGAGAGGGAATTTGTTATTCATTACAAGTATGCAGTATGCTCCATTCGTTTGACCTCTATCTCTTTCATAATTTGGAATGGAAAATCATTGTTCATTTTTGCTTTGGTATGGGGAAGACTCCAATATGTTGTTTGTGAAAGAAAAAAAAATCTAGCTTATTAATCATTCTTGTCATCCTTTTACCATAACACGTTGCAACAAAATGATTTCAGAGTCGCAATTTCATCGCAAAGCGTGGTTATTAATGGGGTGTTCAAAATCAAATCATTCCAATAGAAAAACCATAAAATAAACCAACTCAAATCGAAAATCGCAAAAACTGTATTTAGTTTTGATGGATTCGGACCATTTTTTTAGTCAACTGCATGGTTGGTTAGGTTCGGTTTGCTGTTTTTATTTTAGCAACTGAACCAAACCGCGACATAAGAGAAATACTAATTAAACTTATATCACTCAACCTAGTACTCATAGAAACTTAATGAGAAATTTTATAGAATGACGTGTTTTTTCTTCTTTTCTTTTTGACTAAGACATGTTTTTTCTCTTAATAAGTTTCTTATATGCTTTTGATTTTAAAATGTATTTGTGTGCTTTAATTTAATTTACTTGCACTTTTGCATATATGTTTATGTTAAATATGTTGATGAGACATTGTTGGATGAAAATAAAATCGTGATGTTTGATCAAATTTGAAAAGTGGTTAAAATTAAGTTATTTAACTTTTAATTTGATTTTAACGTTGAAAATAAAAAATTGTATTGTCTCGTAAAAACCGCAACAACTGAAATAACTTAAACTGTATTGCTTGGTTTGGTTTTCATTTTAAAAATCAACCAAACCAAACTACATATGTTTTTATCTTATAGTTCGAATTAATTTTAACTTCAAAACCGTGTTGCGAACACCCTTGATTATTAACACATACTTACCCATAATTATTAACACATACTTAATTGATAATAGCTTTTATCTTTTAGCTTACATAAACATAAAATTGAAACATAACTGTTGATTCACAAGGTTGTTGTCTAATTGCTTCCTTAGAAAATGATTAGCTTTGAATATGTAATATTTCACTAGTGTTAGCTCATAAAACCTTTGACTGCTAAAACTTTAAAAAGCACTACTCCTTAAACTAACCTTGTTACTCTTGAAGAGACAAATTAGGCCAACATAATTAATAGTCTCGTCATCCATACCCAAGCCCAACGGTTCCAAACATTGCTTAAACTTTGCACTTTGCATAATTATGCCCATAAGTCAAAGTCACCTATGACTTTGTGGGAAACATGAAAAGCCTTATTTTTTGTGGCGCCATGTATAAATCCATCAAAGTCCCGCCAAAACAAAACATAAAAGTAAATGAAGTTTGAGAGATCAATTCAGTTATGTCATAGAAAAATTAGTTTAATAATAATTGAAAAGGAACGCGTAGCAACATGATGGACCAAAAGGATTTACTTTAATTTCTTTTCTTTTGGACACAATGTTACTTTAAATTAGTGAGTTCTTGATGAGAAACTCTTTATACCATGAAAAATACAACCCAAAAATAAAATAAAAATAACAACCTAATCCACTAGCATCATCAAATGCTTGGGTTGGCCACTATTTACATTTTATAGGTTCCAAACTCCATAGTGTACCGTGACTACATAGTGTCTTGCTGACTAAAAAAGTGCACTATTTTTTTTAGTTTTATTTTTATTTTTATATTAAACCTTACAGTTGAAGGAATCTCCATAGATCTAAGAGCGTGCAAAATGGTAATGAATCCAATTCTCTCTTTTTCTCAAGGCACATTCCTGGGGGTTTACAATCTTATTTAGTCCCTTTTTTCTTCTCCAAAGTGAGAGACTTATTGTAATTCTCAATTGGAGCTACATAATCCTTTGTTTTCCTAAAGAAACAAACAAATTGAACTAAAGCAAGGTCATGGGAGCATTCAACGTACACAATGACACTTTTACAGATAAACAAATCAATATTACACATTAATATTTCATCATAATAAAGTGGGTGGAGTAGTATATATAAAAAAAAAAGTGGGTGGAGCCATATTTTTTTATTTTAGATAGACGAAATGACAAAATCATTATAAACTCACACACACAAGTGGAGGTACCGGAGTTCGAACCTCGGTCATGACATCCGACCTAACAATTTTGACATTTTACCATATCTATGGATATGATATAAGAATACAAAGCTCTTAACCATATATAATTTTGCAAGTATATATATTTCAACAAAAGAATATGCTTGTTTATTTTATAAGCATCCCAAATTTGCAAAACATACATAAATCATAATTACATATGAAGCAAATGAAACATAAAAATTGATGGTATAAATAAATGTATACTTCAAGTGTGTGAAATGAAATGCAAGTCGATTACGTTACGTAAATTAATAAGTAGGTGGCCTACAAAATACAAATTATCACAGCAAACGGAGTGTGGCTAATGCCCCACTTCCATCCTCTCACCTTCAAAATTCCAATCTCCATCCGTCCTTTACGCCGTTATACGTTGAACAAAGCTTCTTCTTTCTTTTTTTATTGAAGAAATATTTTTTAAAAGAAACATTGAAGAAACTAAAAAGACCAAATACCAAAGTAGCCAAACGAGATTTTGTTTGGTCGGTAAAGAGTTGACTCGTACCCTGTAAAAATATGGATGCAACTCTTGTTGTCGGTGCGAGAACTTCGTTGATGGATTATTTGTACGTAAGTTTGTTATTATCAATACATTTGAGACATGCCCTTGACCTTGATAAATCTCCGGAATCTAATTTACTTAGACTTTCATATTCCAAAATAAAAAAATCAAAGTAATACTGACATTTTTTTTAATTACAAGGTGATATTATTATTAACTTCTATTTAAACAAAGTAATTCTTTTTATAAGATACATTTTTAATTATTTACTGCATTTATTATTATTTTTATAAAAAATATCCCTATTTTTGTCATATGAGGACAAAAAATGTGTCTATCTCTTATTTTGATCGGTTGAAAGAGAACAAAAATTACATTATTTATTGCATTTATTATTATTTTTATGAAAAAACCTTATTTATGTCATGTGAGGAAAAAAAATTATCTATCTATTATTTTGATCAGTTGAAAGAGAACGAAAAATAAGATATGAAAATTACATGAGTAATTTCCCCTAAAAAAAATTACATGAGTAATTTTAGAAAAATAATAGTATATGTTATTAAGAATTTTTTTTTACTAAAAAAATGCATCCTTTTGTTCAAACAGAATTGTTGGGTAGCTTCCAAATGACAGCCAAAATATCATGAATATTATGATTTTTTTAGAGTTTCATGAATATTATGACGTTTTTTTTTAAGTGGCTTAAGTTTCGTTAGTGAGAGAAATTTCACTTTCTCTTAGGTGTTAGTTCTCATTCATTTACAGAGAAATATAGTTTTAGGTCATTTCTTTTTATTTATTATGAATCACTTATCTGCATCTTTTTTTTTCCTTTCTATTCTTTCAATCTAAACAAGCGGTTTGCACATATTTCCAGTTTTTTCTTTTGTGATTTTCGTAATTTCATCGTCTGAGTGCAACATTGTGTTATTCGTCGTATTGTGCGACGTTGTTTGATTTCGAGTCTTGTTGTGGTGTTCTTTTGGTTCTTATTGAAAGATCTACTTCAATCAACGTTGCAAATCCGGAAGCATGATATTTCAGTTACTTAAATTTTATCATATTATTTGTAGACATTTTGTCGTTGTATGATATTAACTTGATGATGTGAGTTTATTCGCAGATCCACTCTTTACGTTTTTAGCGATGTTGAACATGTTATTTATCGAATGTATTCTATCAATTTGAATAAACGAATGAATATCGTTTTTTTTAATGAATATTATGACGTACCAACCATTTATACTGGTTTAGTTCTGCTTAATCGTTTGACCTTGGTCTGATTGAGCAGCATATGCAATGTGATTTTTTCATGCTTAGTCATGAATTGTTGTTGTTATTGTAGCGTAACCAAAAGAATTAGTAAACAAAATTAGAGGATCGCATGCACACACAGGTAAACAAAAATAAAGTACTTTTACTTTATTTATCTGTCTGAGCCTTGTGATGTTTTTATAAAAAAAAGTGAATATTCGGTTAAGTAATAAAGATCTTTAATTCTATCTCCAATCTAGATATTCATCCAAAGCCTGCAGATAATTAAACAAAAAAGTGAGCCCCCTCGTGGAACGAAAGAGTGCGGGTAACATAACATACCATTCTCCATTAAGAGTCATGTCTCATACTTATGATTTTTTTATGTGTCTACTACAATAATAGTCTGAAACTCTAGTGTGAATGCATGAGTCATTTATTAGTTTTTAGTTTAAGAGTCATGTCTCATGCTCATGATTTTTTTATGTGTGTACTGTAATATGAAATTCTTGACTATAAGGATAAACATATAACTTCATAAGATTTAGTTTATGTAGATGAGTTGAAATCAAATTTGCTACTCTAGAAATTACAGCACAACACGGACATACCATGTACTAACAACTTGAACCAAACCACAATGATCTCATAAGATTTAGTTAACTACAATTAATCTTTTTGATCTCATAAAAAGATACATATATTCTCAAAAGTATCATTTATATCTTGTCAAAAAAAAATCATTTATACAAATTTCCAAGAGATAAAATAATTATTAAAAAATATTAAAAAATTATAGTAATTTAAGAATATTTTAGAAATGATATATCATTAAAGCCAATTGCTAAGTCAACCAATCATGTAGGGCTATGGGAGTCCCCTAAGTTTGGATTCACATTCATGTTTAAGTATTTGTCTGGTTGTGCGTTGTCATCTCCAAACGCACATTTATGGACAATTTCTTTGCGATTTATAGAAGCCCCAAAAGCAAGCTTATGTAGCAACTTCGTTTTTCAACGTGAAAATAGTTGACGCACCGCTATAACAAACAAATGCTAAGTTGGTCACTCTAGGGGCTTACTAACTCTTTTGGACGCTAAGTTGTAGGTGGTTTATAATATCACTATAAGTAACCATTTTGTTTGTATTGACTATTGAAAGTGGTTTGGGGCAAAGAGACAATTCCACTTTTTATTATCAACAAGGTCGGTCTGATAAGTTTCGAGGCCTAATTTTATCTGTGAGAGTTGTGAGGCGGGGTGGGCACTAGAGTGTCCGTACCCACACACATACTTGTTCAAATTTGTTGTGAATTGTTTAAACCTAAACCTCAACCCAACGATGTGGGTATTTATCCTTCTATCATCTCTTATTTATAAATGTTAACCCGTAACACAATATTAACCCTAGTTCTAACCTAATTCTGTCGCATGATTTAACCTAATTTTTTGGGAAGGAATTTTAAGTTAAATAGTTACTAATTTGTTTCATGCTTATCAAGATGTTTCATGCTTAACAAAATGTCCTATTTTTTATGGAAAGAAATAAACACATCTCTTATTTATAAATATTAACCTGTAACGTCTCTTATTTATAAATGTTAACCCGTAACATAATATTAACCCTAGATTTAACCTAATTTTGTCGCCTGATTTAACCTACTTTTTTGGGAAGGAATCTTAAGTTAAATAGTTACTAATTTGTTTCATGCTTATCAAGATGTTTCGTGCTTAAGAAAATGTTTTATTTTATATGGAAAGAAATAAACACATCTCTTATTTATAAGTGTTAACCCGTAACGCAATATTAACCCTTGATTTAACCTAATTATGTCGCCTGATTTAACCTAATTTTTTGGGAAGGAATTTTAAGTTAAATAGTTACTAATTTGTTTCATGCTTATCAAGATGTTTCATGCTTAACAAAATGTCCTATTTTTTATGGAAAGAAATAAACACATCTCTTATTTATAAATGTTAACGCAACATTAACCCTAGATTTAACCTAATCATGTCGCCTGATTTAACCTAATTTTTTGGAAGGAATTTTAAGTTAAATAATTACTAATTTGTTTCATGCTTAACAAAGTGTCCTATTTTTTATGGAAAAGAAATAAACACATCGTTTCCCAATATGCAATTCTTTCTTACGTAACAAAATTTGCTATTTTTACGGAAAGGAGTAAACAGAACGTACGTAACAAAATTTGCTATTTTTAATTGAAAGGAATAGACGGAACATTTCCTTCTGATACAAACAAAATATCCTATTTTTAATATGGTACAATACAAATGTTTGTGGTAATTAATATTATCAATTGAATTATACTATTTTTTCCATTCAACTCAACTATTTTGATACATATTTGCGCTTAATATATTTATTGATATGATCCGTGCGTTAGCACGGATCAATGGTCTAGTGAGTGTTATTTGTGGGTATACATAGACCTTGGGTCGATTGTAATCTCTAACGAAAACACTTGAGTTGTGTTTCGAAGGAGGAGTAAGTACCTGACACAGAGATTTTTTTCCTTAGGAAACGAGTGAGAAACAATCAATAAAAGCAAGGGGTGAGAAGAAACCCGATTTGTAGAAGAAAAGTTTAGTGATTTATGCGTTAAAATAAATTATAAACAACTCAATTTCACACTCTTTGTAAAAAAAAAAAAACTCAACTTCAAACTCACTTGGAGTGATTTCGCTTCCAAAAACAAACACATTTTTTCTTGTTTCTTCGGTCCTCTTTCTCATGTGAAGAATTGAGGTTCAAGTTCCTTATTTCCAACCAAGGGTATGTGTTTCGATTTCCCTCTTTATTAGTGTATTTCAATTTCCTTTTTATTTTATAAGTTTACATTAATTTCAAAAATAAAGTTAGGGTCGGGTTCAAACCCCAAACATCCCATTTATTCATCTTAAAAACGTCAATTTCTATTCATTAGACTATTTGACAAAAAAAAAATTCAAAAAAAAAAAATGTTTTATTTAACTTAAAAGTTAAAACACAACAAATTTTGTCAAGCCTACCACTTAAGCATACTACTTAAGATAAGTGCTTTTACAAATGTGCCACTCATTATAATACAAAGATAGTGTTTTTTAATAATATATTTTTTTAGAAGTCAAACTAATCAGTTGAAATTGTCGACACCAAAGAGAATCGGTTTAAAAGAAACACACTCTAATGTCTCAAGTCAACATCGTCTAACTAACCTAAATGTATACTCCATCCGTCCCATAATAACTTAGCCATTTTTCAAAAAAAGTGTTCTAAAATAACTGAGTCATTTCACTTTTCAATAAAATGTTAATCACTTTTTTCCCTTTATAACTCTAACTAATACTACTTTCATCACTCTCAATTCAATATATTCTACTTTGCATTTATGATAGGGAAGAATACATCAATACTTAACAAGAACACTTAAAACCACTTTTCTCTTTCCTTTATTTATACATTTTCCTTAATATGTGTGAAATGAGCAAATGGCTCAATTATTCCACGACGGAGGGAATATTTTTTTAATAATAATTGATTAGCTATGTGAGTCTGATGGTTGATGTCACGTCATAGAATGTTTTAACTTGAACCCACTACCATGTTTTTTTTAAGGAAAATGTTAACCAGAGCACTAGTTAGTTAAAGAATTATAAAAGAAAATATTTTCTCGAAAATTGTGTATTTTACTTTTTGAAACCTGAAAAAGTATTGCTTTTGATGTTGACTTTGTTTTTTCTTTTCTTTTTAGCTGCTTAACTATTGTTTCAGGGCACTGGTTAACATGACCATTTTTTTAAAAGACCACAAACATGTTTGAAATAATAATAGTCTAGGACTAATTTAAAAATGATTTATAGATATATGGACCAATTTGATAGTTTACTACTTAAATTTTTCTATTGTAAAAAATTCTCATTCTTTTATTTTTTTCTAATAAAAAAAGAAGTAACAATACATACTCCATTGGTCCCAAATTATAAAGAAAAAAAGCATCTCACTTTTATTAAGAAAACTAAAACATGATAACTTGGAGTATATTTTCTTGTGTTCTTTTTGAAATAAGTTTCATTGATTACCTATTATGGAGAAAATGAGAGGAAGAACAAATTAATTGTAATTTGCATTTAATTTTACTTTGAAAAATACAATTTTTTTTAAATAACATAAAAAAAAATTATAGCAAAAGCAAACTTAGTGCATTTCATTCTTAAACAAAGAGTACATGGTAGACGGCACATCATTGAAAGTATAAGGGCCGGAGTGAGAAAAGGATGCTCTGGCAATAGTATATAATTAAACATGTTATTGGTTTATAATTTGAGACAAAGAAAATGAGTTTTTTCGTTTATAATTTAGGATGGAAGAAGTACATATATTAGCATAAAAAACCAACCAATTGGACCAAAGTGGTTAATTAACTTCACCAATGACAAATTATTTAGAAGAGTATGAGCTAGATTCCTTGATGGAATAATTATTGGTAAAATTTTACTTACCACCTAGCCGAACTTCAGATTACAAAAGTTTCTTTCCCTTGAAAACCAAATGATTAAAACCGAAAGAAATACATTAGCACAACTACCAAGACATATGTAACAATAAAAAAAAAACCAAGACATATGAGTATTTTGTATACTTACTTTTTCTTACCCATGTAATTTTTTTTTTAAAGTTCGGAAACAAGTGACAAACATCATTTAAGCTCACACCTACAACTATAAGAATTTAAGCTTGAATTCCGATGAAGATATTTAATATAACATATTGTCGGTTGAGCGAGACCTTACAAACAACTCTACCTAATTTTAAAATAAAGAAAAAGAATAAAGTCTACTTAATTATTTTTTTTGGGTCAAGTAGCATATTTGTTAGAAATTCACCTAATAATTTAAGGTTCAAATTCCCGGGTAGCACTTGGGTGACATAGAGTTGGGTGACACTGATGACATTGACCAATCACAATGTCGCAATGTTCGTGCTTCTCTCTCTTTCATAAGCATTGTGACATTGTGATTGGTCAATGTCACCAATGTCACCCAAGTGCTATCTCAAATTCCCACTATACATCATCCGGTAATTGTTATAAACAAAAATGTGCATCTTAAATTCATTCAATTAATGATATATATTGTCTTTATTATAGACCATATACATAATTTAATAAATGAATTTAAAATGATAATGTTTTTTTAAAATGTTCATTCAATTAATAATGTATTTTGTTTAGGGAAATGTTAACTTGTGCCCTCAAGGCACAAATTAATGATTCAAATATAGAAAAAAAAACTTATTGGAATGTGTGCATTGCATTTAATATTTAACTTTTAAATCATTTAAATGCACAAAATTTTAGAAAATGTTTCTTCTTTTAGGTTTCTTAACATGTGCCCTAAGACACAAGTTAACACTACCTTTTGTTTATAATACAATCTACCATTTATACTTGCATGAACATAAATGAGTGTCAAACTAAAATACGACAGTTTCCCCTTAACTTATGCTCCGGTCATGACTCATGGGTGGAAAGTTGAGACAAAATGAAAGCGGTGGGACTTAGGAGTTTGGTGTTACTTGAAAAGGCAAAATAAATTGACAAAAAAGATGTTAAGAGTTTTACGGTATTATTTATTTTGTCTACAGTAAGATGGTTGATTAAGTCATGCTTTTTCTTGGAGGAGAAGAACCATAACAAATCAATCACGTTATTTTAATTTGTTATTCCTATTTTATTTTGTTCACTCCTGTATTGTTTTAATAATACAAGTAGTAGTGTTTTTATAAAACAAAAAATTGTTCATCATTGAAATCGTGTGGGGATAGGAAATGGCCGTTCTAAAGAGAATACAAAAAGGGTTTGACGGTTCACCGTTGGTTCAGATTCACATGACATTATTACTACCATTTTACACAACAAAGAAGGCAAAGTGAATGGGTTTTTTTCTTCTATTTTGTGTAGTAATTGTGTTCACATGAATCACCATTCATTGAGTGGGCCATGGTTACTCATAAGTGTATTGCATTATTTATGCATTCACTAACTTAACAAATCCAACCTCCTAAATTTGCAACTAAAAATATAAGAATGGTAATGAGTGTTTTAAGATATTGTTAAGGTGTAACAAAAAAATAAAAAATATTGGCCAAGGAAATAGATAGAAATTTCATGTTTGAGGTGAATAGGTAAAAAAAAGGGATTCAAACGGTTACCTTTACATATATAATACAATATCTCTTTCAACTCAACTATGTTCATGAGAATAAAGAAATATTATGTTGAATCTCATCATTCATGTGACTCTTCTAAACCTTAATACTTTATATCAACTCATAAGCCTACGCTATCAAACTCACCCAAATTTTATCAAAAACAAAAAATTGCTAACAAGTAATCTTAAAAGTAACAAGTTTGTATTAAAAAATTGTGTAATTATTACATTAACGAAAATAACAATTTATATTTTTAAAACAAAATTTTCATCATTAATAAAATCCTTAAACAATAGTGTTAGAACATTCGTCCTCATGATCTCAAACAAAATCATAAATAAATAAAGGAATAAGTAGGTTCACAGCTAGGCAGGAGGGTTAACCGACACATGAGGAGTGAGTCTGAATTGTGAAACAGTTGGAACAAAAGTTGTTACATTTTGATGACTTTTCTTATTACAAAATACTAAAAATAAAATAAATTGGTCTTAAGTCTCTTACGTTAGAACAAAAAAGAGTGAATGAGTGAGTGTGTGGTGTCACCATAACCTTAACCCCTTCACCATTCTCATAGGATACCACAAACCCTCCTTTTCCTTTTCCACACACTCTCTCTCTCTCTCTCCTTCTCTCTTCCTTCACTGTTCTTTCTGATCCTACATTTGACTCTGCTACAACCACATCAAGAGACATTGCTTAAGAAAATTATGGAAACTACCTCAGTTTCCAAATTTCTGTTTCTTTTTGTTTCCCTTACATTGTTCTTAGTTGTTTACTCTGATGTAACATATGACAGAAAAGCAATTATCATCAATGGACAAAGAAGAATCCTTTTTTCTGGTTCCATACATTATCCTAGAAGCACCCCAGATGTATGTTTCTTCTAAATTAAGAAAATGAAAATAAAAATTGAAACTTTACATTTTTTTCAGTTTGTTTGTGTATTTTTTTGACATATGTAATGACCCTTTTGCAGATGTGGGAAGATCTGATTTTCAAAGCTAAAGAAGGAGGTTTGGATGTAATTGAAACCTATGTGTTTTGGAATGTTCATGAACCTTCTCCTGGAAATGTACTTCACTTTCACACTCTCTTTCTCAAGTTTTTGTTTTTGTTTAGTTTAGTTTTTCTTTGTTGAATTTGAGTTGTAGTTTAATTTCTGTGTATACTGAATGGAATTTGTTCAATGCAGTACAATTTTGAGGGAAGAAATGACCTTGTGAGGTTTATTCAGACAGTACATAAAGCAGGACTATATGCTCATCTAAGAATTGGACCTTATGTCTGCGCTGAATGGAATTTTGGGTACTTATTATTATCTTGAAAAGTTTGCTGTTTTGGTCTTTTGAGGGGTAATTTTCCATTGTTTAATGATTTTATGTTGTCATGTGCAGAGGTTTTCCTGTTTGGCTCAAGTATGTTCCTGGCATAAGCTTTAGACAAGACAATGAACCTTTCAAGGTTTCTTTCATTTTTTATGTACTTTCTTCAAAACATATTTTAGAACATTGCTGTTATATATATGGTTAGTGAAACCAAGTGGTTGAGCTCAAGTGGTTAATACACTTTAGTGAAGGTCGAATCAGTAGGGGGTCAGAAGGAAATTTATGAAATTCCTTCATTTTTTCAATTGAAATAGTTATTTTTTTCAATGAATGGTGGTGCAGAAAGCAATGCAAGGGTTCACTGAGAAGATTGTGGGAATGATGAAGACTGAACGTCTCTACGAGTCACAGGGTGGCCCTATAATCCTCTCTCAGGTGTGTAACCTTTATTGTTAATTTGCTTTTTGTGTAATTGTAAACTATCAAAGTCCCTTTGTTTTTAGGAAAGGTGCTAATTATGTAGATTTTTCTTCTTGATCTAGCTTTGTAGCAACAATAATAATGATACATATACACTATATGTTGTTTCAGATTGAGAACGAGTATGGGGTACAGAGTAAAATGCTTGGACCTGTTGGCTATAATTATATGAGCTGGGCTGCGAAAATGGCTGTTGAAATGGGAACTGGGGTTCCATGGATTATGTGCAAGGAAGATGATGCTCCAGATCCAGTGGTAAGCATTCTCATTCTCCCCCTTAAAAGTTATTAACATTATGCACCGGTAACATGTGGTTGCATATTCAGGAATTTGGTTGATAAATTAGTCTGTTTTCTGTTATGTGACAGATAAACACTTGCAATGGCTTTTATTGTGATAAATTTACTCCCAATAAACCCTACAAGCCTACAATGTGGACAGAGGCTTGGAGTGGCTGGTAATAATTTTTTTAAGTTACTCCCATATTTTGGAATTGCGGAAATGGATTTGTATAATTTTTTCTTTTGTCAAACATGAAGGTTTTCAGAATTCGGAGGTCCAATTCACAAAAGACCTGTTCAGGATTTGGCATTTGCAGTAGCTCGATTTATACAAAAAGGAGGATCCTTTGTAAACTACTACATGGTTGGTTTTCTCATACCGATTTAACAATCGAAAATTTGGTGATGAATTGATGACAGCCAATTGAGTAACTTATTTCGTTCATGCAGTATCATGGAGGAACAAATTTTGGCCGCACAGCTGGAGGTCCTTTTATCACTACCAGCTATGACTATGATGCTCCACTAGATGAATATGGTGAGAGCTGATAGTTCACAAACACTTATGCATGAATTAGCAATTTTGAGTTCTAACACTTACTACACTTCACTACACTGAAGTAACACAATATTATTCAATGCTCTCACTTCAAGATTTTGTTGTCACAGTTCACAACAGTACACTGTACACACAGGCTACATGGCCTGAGGACTAAACTGACTACTTTTTGTTACAATAAATATTGACAGGTTTAATTAGGCAACCAAAGTATGGTCATCTAAAGGAGCTTCATAAGGCTATTAAGATGTGTGAGAAAGCTTTAATTTCAACCGACCCAGTTGTTACCTCATTAGGAAACTTCCAACAGGTTAAACTCATTTTCAAACGTTATTTTCTTTCACTGTTCCGTAAGTTCCTTTATTGACACAAGTGGGTATTCATCCTTTCTCAGGCTTATGTATACACCACAGAGTCTGGAGATTGTTCGGCTTTTCTCTCAAACTACGACTCCAAATCTTCTGCAAGAGTGTTGTTCAACAATATGCACTATAACTTACCTCCGTGGTCCGTCAGCATCCTCCCGGATTGTAGAAATGCTGTTTTTAACACAGCAAAGGTATGTAACAGAAGTGTCATACATGAAATCATCATACAACATTGATACTCAACGATCACAATTATGCTTCCTGTACACAATTTATTCACCTTCAACATCTCCATTCAACGAGATTTAACAATTTAGCGTTTTGTTAAACCACTGAATTCATTTTCTCCCTATATTAGGTTGGAGTGCAAACATCTCAAATGCAAATGTTGCCTACAAATAGTGAAAGGTTCTCATGGGAGAGTTTTGAGGAAGATACTTCTTCTAGTTCTGCAACTACAATCACTGCTTCTGGTCTCTTGGAACAGATAAACGTAACAAGGGATACAAGTGATTATCTTTGGTATATAACTAGGTAAGATTCATTTTGTAAGTTGTTACATTTGCTCGTTAATTGATGTCGTCGTCGTCAATTTCCGGAAATTACTTACGCCTTTAGATTCTCTAACTAGTTGAAAATAGAGTCATTCTTTATTTTCATCCCACATACATCGACAATGACTGTATTGAGTCATAATGCTTAGCAATTCTCTTGCATTTTTCTAGCACACTCTAGATCACTAGCAAGTTGCATCAACCATGGAATCAAGTGGTTGATATTTCTATATGCTGTATTAAAATTGACATCTAAAATTGCACGACTTTGACATTTTGACTGAATTCCTAAGGTTCTTTAGCTTCTAAACAAAAACTACTTCTGCTGTACTAATTTATTTCATGTCAATGTGTCGATAGTGTTGATGTAGGTTCATCCGAATCCTTTCTCCATGGAGGCAAGCTCCCCAGTCTCATTGTTCAGTCAACTGGGCATGCTGTGCATGTTTTCATCAATGGTCGACTTTCCGGTATGTAGTTAGTCTGTTTCTTTAATAGATCTCACTTCCATCAAAAAGTTAAAGGAAACATGATATATATGATTGAAAACAGGTTCTGCCTATGGAACGAGGGAGGATAGGAGATTCAGATACACTGGCGATGTAAATCTTCGTGCTGGAACAAACACTATAGCTTTGCTCAGTGTTGCTGTTGGACTTCCAGTAAGTTTTGTTTTCTACCTTTATTTTCTGAAATTCTACTGCAGTACTTACTACTTACTAATATCATTCATCTGTGCTTTGTGCTGTCGAAGAACGTGGGTGGACATTTCGAGACTTGGAACACAGGAATTCTAGGTCCAGTTGTTATCCATGGACTTGATAAGGGAAAGTTGGATTTGTCTTGGCAGAAGTGGACTTACCAGGTTGCTTAATCGTACATTAGCAGCTTAAGTTGACATGGTTACAAAGGAATTTAATTAAGTTGATCTCTTCTCTAAACAGGTTGGGCTGAAAGGAGAGGCCATGAATCTTGCATCTCCAGACGGTATCTCTTCTGTAGAGTGGATGCAATCGGCGTTAGTTGTACAAAGAAATCAGCCACTGACATGGCACAAGGTACACAAAAAGTGCTTAAGGTCGACTTAAATAAAATATTTGACCCCAAAAATGATGAAATAACTGATCAGTAAACTTTGCAGACATTTTTCGATGCCCCTGAAGGAGAAGAGCCATTGGCATTGGATATGGACGGTATGGGTAAAGGTCAAATATGGATTAATGGGATAAGTATCGGAAGATACTGGACTGCTATAGCTACTGGTAGTTGCAATGACTGCAACTATGCCGGGTCATTTAGACCTCCAAAGTGCCAGCTTGGTTGCGGTCAACCAACTCAGCGATGGTAAGTTTATTTATTCGTTAATTAACATTTTAAGTGATGCATGACTTGGGTAAAAAATACCTAACATGGGTTACTTCATGTTTCAGGTACCATGTACCGCGATCTTGGTTGAAGCAAAATCATAATCTGTTAGTTGTTTTTGAGGAACTTGGGGGGGACCCTTCAAAAATTTCATTAGCAAAGAGATCAGTGAGCAGTGTGTGTGCTGATGTATCAGAGTATCATCCTAATCTTAAGAATTGGCACATTGATAGTTATGGAAAATCGGAAAATTTCCATCCTCCAAAAGTTCACTTGCATTGTAATCCTGGCCAAGCCATCTCTTCCATTAAATTTGCAAGCTTTGGAACTCCGTTGGGAACCTGTGGGAGTTATGAGCAAGGAGCTTGTCATTCTTCTGCATCATATGACATCCTAGAGCAGGTAACTCAACCATTTTCTTCATTTAACAATCAAACATTGACTTTTAATATTATAAAAAGTTATAGTCTCTAGTTCAGTTCCTCAGTGTTAATAGACACTAAATTTGAGACTAATTTTGTTTTTTCCGTCTCTAATTTCTGTCAACTTTATTTTTGGATGATAACATTGCTGATGCTATTTGTTTTTTCATTTTTACACAGAAATGTATAGGAAAGCCAAGATGCATAGTAACTGTATCAAACAGTAATTTTGGGCGAGACCCGTGTCCGAATGTATTGAAGCGGTTATCAGTTGAAGCTGTTTGCGCTCCGACTATTACCAATTAAAGGAGCTGATTAGTTAACAAAGCACCCTTTTTAAGTGTAATTTGCAGTGACTTTATTAGCAAGTAAAGTTAAAAGAGTAATAAGAGTAGAATAGGTAAAGTGGCAATAGTATTTTTTTTAGGGGAGTCAGTATTTAATATGTTGTGCCAAAGGCACATGGTTTTTATTTAATTTTAAGCAGTGTTGTTTTCTTAATGGGATTGTATTAAAAATTAGTCATTTATGGATAGGTGAATCTGAAACCAGGGGTCTAAGAATTGGACCCTTGTGAGTGTGAATTTGGAGTCATAGTTCCCAGCCTATATGTTTTAGTTTGATATGGCACTGGGGACAAAGGCGATTTCAGTGGTTTCCTTTGTTTTACTTACTGGAGTAAATTAAACTCCAAATTAGGTTCAAGTTAGGAATGGATCCTAATGTAACCATGAAGTTTGTTGGAAGTTTATTCTTTGTAATTTGTCTATTATATTCAGTATTTCTCTATTGCTTTTTACTTTACTCAATGGCGTTACTCCCATGCAACCAGTTTGAGATAGAAAAGATAAATCTATACACCTTTTTTTTGTTGAATCAAGGTATGCTCCAAACAAGATATACAATAATACAATTGGTTAAAAGAAATGATATTTGTACAACCATTTTTTGACAGCTTTTGAACAACTTTTTCTTATACACATTGTGTTCTTACTCTCTCTTCCTTCTTCTCTCTTGATTTTAACATAAAACGAGAGAAAACGAAAGAAGTTGTCACAAAATAGTTGTACAAATACTATTACTTATTGGTTAATATTTTCTAATAATACTGTTTCGTACACACCAAATGGATCCTAAATGACTAATGTTGATATTGATGGTTGAATCTTTCACTCACATTTGATGTGACTTGAGTTTTTAAGCATAAATAAAATACGCAATTGATTTGATAGGTAATAAGTCAATTCTATTTTAAATTTTCGACGAGGTTTGTGGCTCTCCACTTCTCCCTAACTTTGCATGAGATGTGCCACTATTATCTAGGGCTAGTGGTTGATACGTAGTGTGTTGTAAACTCAATTACACCGAATTCAATTCCTACTAAAAAAAACACCATATCCCCTTGAATTCAAACTTTAAATCCAAAACAAATAGTCCTAGCAAGATGCAAATAAACAGTATCAATCCAAAATATAGTTCCAATGGTGAAGAGGAAAGTCAATGTCATAAATTAGGTTTGCATAATATAACATCATCACCAACCATTATTAAGACAAGAAGGAATAAAGTCTTGGATAGTCATAGACGATACGTCACCATCTATATAAAGTTGTAAGGTGCAATAAAAAGATAAAAAGAAAAAACGTTCACTACAAGATAATCATAATGAAAATAAAGATGGCATCAGAGTAAATATTATTATGTCATTGTAGATGAAGCCAACAACACCACCAACAAAATTAAACATTTGATGATGCCACATGTTTCTCTATTGTCTGAGTCAGCTCATCTTTCTTTGCTCCTACCACTTTGCCCAAAATTGTTCCTTCTTTCACAAACACAAAAGTTGGCATCGCCTCAACAGCCCAATCTTGAGCAACAGACTGCAATTCAATCAACAAATTATTCATGATTGATATCTATTTATCAAATTTTCTGATTTTTTAGGCAGAGGGCACGAACTTTTACACTGACATCCAATAAAAATCTTTAATATTTTATGGTTATTTTTCAAATGTGGCTACAAAGTAGGTTTATGTGACAACATGATGAGTTTTCATTGGATGTCGGTGTAGAACTAATTTATAACGACATGGCATCCTCATTAAACTCTAGTGCAAATTATTAGAATTTGTTACCTTTAATTCGTCCACATCCACCTTAAGGAATATGGCATTTGTATACTTCTTGGCCAATTCAGCAAGGAATGGTGCAATGAAACGGCATGGTCCACACCAAGATGCAGTAAAATCCACAACAATCTGGATCAATTAGAAAGGTAAATATATGTTAAATTTCGAGATATTAGGATATACGCACTAAGTTAAGATATGATGCTAAGGTAAAACATTAAAAAAATTGATTTTGAAAGGTTTGGGAACTAGAGCATGCGATGCAACTACAGACAGAAGAGCATGTAGGTCTATAATTACAATCATTAGATAATAGATATCTTCCCATACAAACAAAATCATGACACGCCAAAATTATAAAATCATTATGAAATACAATGCAAAAAAAATCACCCTGTTGCAATTGGCACACTAGGCCTACAGCACTCACATGCATGTTTTATCAATAAGTCAGGAGTCAGGACTTACTATGTCTAATCAATCAATGATATTAAACAAGAAAGATGAAGTGCAGAAGATTGTGAATATTTATGAAGCATTACATACACGGAAACCAAACACGATATTGATATAGACAAACACCATACACAATACTAACATGCTGACACTAATAATAATAATTTTAAAAATAGAATTAATTGAATGTAACCACATGTTTTGGTGCAATATCAGACATTAGACACATTTTCAATCTAAAGTTTTGGAGCTTCATAGGACACGTCGACACGTATATCAAACACAACATTGATACATACGCATATACACTTCTAATAATTTGAGAGAAAAAATGATTAAATGCAACTGCATGCATGTGTTTTGTGTCGGTATCCAACACTAGCATGTCTTAGACACCAGACACATTTTCAATCAGAAATTTCAGTGCTGCATATAGTCAAACACTATATCTAATCAATCAATGATATTAGACACCAAACACAATATTGACATAGACAAACACTGTATACCATACTTACGTGTCGATATTAATACTAATAATAATTTTAAAAATAGAACTAATTGAATGTAACCACATGTTTTGGTGTCATGTCGGACATTAGACATATCTTCAATCTAAAATTTCGAAGTTATATAAGACACGCCGACACGCACATGAGAAACAACATTGACACATACGCATATATACCGATAATAATTTGAAAGAAAAATGATAGAATGTAACTACATATGTGGATGTTGTATCAATGTCTTAACACTAGCAACACATCTTCAATCATAAATAAATTTCGGTGCTACATACAGTCAACAAACAAGCTGCAATTGTGTGGCGTAACAGGAATTATGATACAATTACGAACTTTAATAGCAGCTTAATTGAGCCTTCACATCAACCTTTTCAAATTAATGTTCCCCAAAATTAACATTTTTTTTAGACACTGTCGTGAATCAAAAACACCAATGTTTCAAAAGAAACCTCCTTGAATCCATGAGAAAACTGAACACAACACACAACGATCACTTTATAACAAAACACAACACACAATGGTACGTCCAAGAATTATACACATAATAATTCATAAACCTAAAACGACCACCTTATAACAAAAATAAAACAAAAAATATAGAATAATGTTTCATAATCATGGTCGCATGAGAATAATAACCATTAACCAACGATAATCAAATCCATAGAAATTCTTTTTCACATCAATATTTTAATGGCAGATGCATTATGTAACAAAACAAAGAGAAAAATATAATCATGTCACGTTCACAAATAAAAGTTATAAATTGAGATCTATATTTCGAAGGCAAAAATAAACAAAAAATAGTTTGATATATAATTCAAAGGTACTAAAAATATACCAGTTTCTTAGATTCATTGCCCCTATGAAGGATATCGTTCCATGCATCAACGTTGTGAACGCTAATTACTTGTCCTTCTGATGAATCTGCCATTATCTTTTAATTTGTTTTCTTAAGATTTTAATTTCAAAGGAACCTGCTGCCTCTGTCACTGCTTTAAATTAAATGAGAATGAGAAACACGGGTTAGGAAGACTGGTAAATAAAAGGACTGGTTTTATTACTATTTTACAAGTTTGCCATCAACCGATAACCATGATAATCTCCATGCAGTGTTTTTTTTAAAATAAAATATAGCCCAATAAATTAATGATTTTTTTTCATTCCATAAATGATAATCAATCTTAATTTGGAATTTAAATATCGTCTCATGCACTGAATTCATTCAACATAAAATAAAATATTTCCTATTTTGTAACCATAAAGAAAAAAGATTCCCTAAGTTTTTTTTTTTAATATGCATTCAATCAATCATTCTTTTGTGCAAATCCGACTCAATCAACGCAGAGTTATGTATCCCTAAAAAACCGTATGTTGTGTGAAGTTGAATTGAGGGTAGATACTATCTCTTCTTTTGATGCGAGCAGGGACGAAGAAAAGAATTAAGTTTTAGGGGGACCAAACTTAAAAGTATAATTAGGCAAAGAAAAAAATTTAAATATGAAAATAAATTATAAAAAGAACCAACATTTACTTCTAATAACTTAATTTTCATTCTTGTTTTATATTTTGCTTAGTTAAAAGACTTTTGTGGAGTATTTACCATGATCTTTTGAGAGGCAAACAACATGGATTCCATTAAGTTATTGAACAAATAGATTATCTTTCTTCCATTAAAATGATTGAAGATGGTGCATGTTTCATGTAGTTTTCATCATTGTTGTCTTAGATTAAGCCTCTGTCGTCTTATTTTCATTGTCAACATGTTTCTCGTTAATTTAATCAAGTGGTTGGCCCTGATAATTATGGTCTTAGTTAGTGTGTTCCTCTAAAGATGTTTGATTTAGTTTCGGATTTACTAACTTTGCTCATCTTGGAAGATTAAGCTTGCAGGAGTATTTTATTTTCCTAAAAGTTTCTAATATGCTTTGAAAATTTGGCTCCTTTTGTTCACAATTTTTTTTATAGAAAATTAAGTGTTTAAATCTCTCTATATTGAGTAAACAATGTCGAGTATACAATATCTTATAAAGTTCAAAAAATAAATAGATACTAAAAAAGTATAACATACTAGTATATAGACAAAATTGAAAAATCTTGAAGGGACTGTTGCCTCCACTGATCCCCCTTCCAGCTCTATCCCTGAATGCGAGAATGCAAAATTATCTATAGGAGTCTTAATTTCTGAAATGGTATTCAACATCCGAGACAACACAACACAAACACCAAGGTTATTTGTGTTTGCTTCAAGGATACTATACTCCAAGGATTTAATTTTTATACACCAATTATGTACATATGCATTTAGTAAATTATGCCACATAAATAAATAAATATATGTAGAGATATTTTAGAAACTAACTTATAAAAGTGAACTATGATGCAATTTGATTAGATGCATGTTTAAAAAAAAATTAAATGTATGCATTCAAGGTCAAATTAGAGTTGAAAAAAATTCCTCCCCAAACACCAAGCCTATAATCAAACAAATTCTGGTTAAAATGATAGAACAAAGCATTTTAGAACATCTCCAATGAGAGATGTTTTGTCCAATAGTATATAAAATAGTAAGTTTCTAATAGGAAGCTACTAATGCTCCATCATCTTGATGAAAAACTGTAAACATTTGGTCCCAAAGGATAGTTTCTTTAGGACCAAAGAACATTATCCTTTGGTGGCAAATACTTACTGTATTTGCAGTATTTCAATGTTAAATCACACATAACATGATACCTTTGAGGAATTCCTACCGAAGCAACTAATCTGTGGTAGGTAATGATCTGAAATCTGAATGCATGAAGCATATGGTTATATTTCACAAACATGAGAATGCATTACAGTTTTATACAAAGTAGATACTACAGCTGAATCTGATTCTCAAATCTGAACATAAAGTACACAGTTATGTTTGGCAAACTTGGAATGTATTGCATTGCAGTTTTATACTAAGTATCACTGAGAAAAATAGATACTACAACTGAATCAGATCCTTAAAACAGTATGTACCAAGAATGAACCAACCAATAAGAACCGAAGTGAATAAGAACCAAAATTTTAGGAAAGTGAAGCCTCCCAATGTGACTCCAAGAAAAAATACAATAACAAATGGTAAAATAGTACGCAGCATAGATATTTTGCTGACCCAGCGACCGTTGAGTAAAATGAAAACTGCAAGGTTCACCACATTCCATCCACTGGACAGATAGCCGAGCCTGTTCAAATTATTGGCAACAAAGGAGTGGCAGTTGCATGTAAAGAGACTGTATGATCGGTGTTGGAATTCTTGCGTACTCTTCAGTAGAGCATCATCCCAGGTCCTCAACTCGCCTCCACTTTCATCCTGCATGTAGTGTTCCTCACCCTTGTATGCAGACTGGCCTAAGGGGATGCAACACTGCCAGCAATTATTTCAAACACCATTAGAGAGTCGAAAACCAATGAAAACAATTGAACTTCATTATATCTTTTGCTATAGAAATAACTTATACATTAGGGCTTATGATATCATGATAACTTATAGAAATAACTTATTGAAGTCCCGTGAGCATAGCTTGGTAGGACAATGCATTATTATATGCAGAGGCCGGGGGTCGAACCCTAGACACCCCACTTATTCACCTTATAAAGTGAATTCTAGCCACTCACCAAAAAAAAAAAAAAGTTGCTTATTGAAAGATGGCATATGTCTCTTCATCGGTGTTATTTACAAGAATAATAGATTTGTTTACAATGATACCCAGAAATAATAGATTGATTAATATAAAAAAAAAGTACCTTATCTTTGGGTATTTGAAGATATCTGGTAGCGGAACCAAAAGCGAAATTATCAACACAAACAAAATTAGGACCTGCAAAATCCAAAATAACACCATCCTCTCTGCAAATACCAATGTGACCAATGAAAGGAATGAACCAGGAGATGACAGGAAGTGGTGACCAAACAATGGAACACGGAAAGCGAGCCCTTCTAGGATCAATTCGTGAAAAACCATTTTCCATCATCATCATATGTTGCTGTTCTGGATCCAAATCTAATTCTGCTTCCATTTCACTTTGCGACCGAATTACGTAATAACACAAATCAGATCCGATCCAGTTACCAGGTGAAGAAGAAGTATGTGATGTACGGTAACTACTAGTGGATCATTTCATTTCATTTCATTTCTGCGGCTGCGTCCAACTCCAATTTCATGCCAAGATTCACGCGTCTTCATCCCTACATATATATAACTTTTATTTTATTTTATTTTAAGATGCTAAATAATGATTTTCAACTACTTTAATCAAAAATCACTTCAAAAGTTAAATATTATAAATTCTAACTTTTAATTAAATTCAAATATACTGGTTACATGGTCGCGATGATAAGCAACACCCATTAGGGTAGAGCAACGGTCGGGTTCGGGTCCGAACTCGGCAAGATGTATGAAACCGATCATCCAATTTAAAGACCCAATTATGCCCACAAATTAATACGGTTTGTGTGGGTTTCGGTTTGTACGGGTCTCGGTTTGATCGGGTGGGTTGATTCAGTTATTTCTCCAATATTTTTTTATTCATCTCAAATTTATTTGGCTATTTTTTTAATAAGACTTTCATCAATAAATTAAAAAAGAAAAAGGCCATAGATCAACGTATCATAGCAAACATTAAAATATCACGTTATAAAAAATTTAACAAGAAGAGATGAGGAATTATATATATTTGAGGGTGATATGTATAATTGATTGGGCTTTGTGGGTAAATTTTCTTATAGGACGATCAGGTTCGGTTTACACGGTTTTGAATTTGTAAAAACCAGGCCCGACCATCTAAACCCACACATACCCTATTTTTTAGCATTTCTTCACCCGAGACCCGTTTTAACCCGTCCGATGGACCCGTGGGTGACTCGGATATATCGGTTGGTGGGCGGGTTTGAATTTTGTGCTCACCCCTAACACCCATGCTGTCTTCCGTAAGCAATAAACAAAGCTCAACTGGAGGATTAAGCACAATCAAAAGATCACTCGTAGGCCTTGTTCCAAGTTTCGCTAAGAATTCATCACACATATTACGTTTCCTGAGAGTGTTACATAGTTGAAAGTCCAATCTTTAGCCATGTATTTTCTAATAATAGTTATCTCATTTCCATAGTGGTGAGTGGAAACATCAGCATGCTGCACTAGGTGAATATTATGCATGAAATCAGTGTAACAAATAATGTGTCTCGTACCTTCATCCAAACAAATTTGAATCTCATGCATTAATGCCAAGATTTCGGCATGAAGAATATTTGAGTAGCCAATATTACCATGAAAACCACGTATAAATTGTCCATCGAAGTCTCTAATTAAGCCACCAAATCCTGCCATCCCTGGGTTGGTTTGAGCACTACCATCCACATTAAGAATATATGAGTCAGGATGATCTCTTTGCTAAGAAATAAGCTGAGGCTGAATGCTAGCAATCTCCTTATGCATACTGTTGAAAGCTTGAGTAACATCACAAATCATAACCTTGATCTTTGACAAAGAAGCCATTAGAGGAATGCTTGTTCATTTGATAAAGCTTAACTTGAAAAATGTGGAACTGAGAGGCCTTGTTTTCATAAGTGCTCTCAAACAAAGAAATGTTACAAGCATGCATCTCCACCAGAATTCTCTGTTCTCTCTCCCTAACTGCATTTTTCCGATCATCTAACTAACTTCCGGTGAAGCTCCGACGAGCTCTTTTCCAGTGGTTCTCCACCTCTTTTCTCAGTTTTTCGCTTCGTCTTGGTTCCTTTCTCGCTCCCTCTACTCCTCAACGGTGGTTTCTCCTGCGATCTTAGCTTACGGTGCCGGTTTTGTTTGTTCCGATGCTTTTTCGGGGAAGCTTCGATTGTGATTTTTTACGAAAGAAATCGTCTGCGATGGTTTGTCCCTGGCCTTTCATGGCTGCTCTGGAGGATTACACACCCAAACCACCGGAAAATGGTAAATCCTTTGCTCAATCACTTTCTGGATCTTGTGATATTCATCTTACTCAGTTACCTCCAAAAGTGATTATGGGAGACACAGTGAGAATCAAAATCACGCAGAAAGAATATGAATATGGCATTGCTGATTGCAGAACAAATCTCCATGGCAGAGTTACTCTTAACAAAGGTGATACTCCTTTAACTACACAAGCTTTGAAATTGATATTAAGTAGTTTTTGGCCAAATCTACTTAACTGGACCGTGATTCCTTTGGGAAAGGGTTTCTTTGAATTCAAATTTGGTTCAATTGAGGATATGAGGAAGATTTGGGCGCTTGGTGTTGTTAATTTGAAACCTGGTATTCTTAGATTCTATTGTTGGTCTAGGGATTTCAAGCCACATAATCAAGCTCAAACTCATGCTCAAGTTTGGGTTAGATTGATGCAGCTTCCACAGGAGTATTGGAGAAAGCAGACTCTTTTTGAGATTGCATCGGGTCTAGGTACTCCTTTAACCATTGATGAATCAACTCTTTCTAGGCGCTTTGGTCTATTTGCAAGAATTCTTGTTGATGTTGATCTTTCTAGCAAGCTATTTGAGATTACTATGGTAGAAAGAGAGGGTCATGCTCTCTCTATCAATGTGCAATATGAGAAGCTACCTCCTTTTTGTGCTCAATGCAAGATGATGGGACATTCAATTCAAACCTGTAAGAAGATCCTGATAGATGATTCCACAACGGTGCAGAAAAATTATCAGCGTGATTTGAAGACTAACAAGCAGTTTCATGATTCTTTGTTAGGGAACAAGCCAACTCAAACCACTGAAATACCTCTGATACCTCAAATATTTCAGACTGAACCTATTACTATCAATTCTAATGTTCCAAATACTGAGATTGTGAACTCTGAAAATGTGGTTATGAGTATGGAGCAGGGAAGGGCCAAAGATGATGTGGCTGTTCCAGCAATCATGCAAGATCTGTCACAAGATCCTACTTTGGCTCTACATAACTCTTTCACTATTCTCACTGAAGAGTTGGATATCCCTGCTGGGGAAGCATCTTTGGCTGAGCATGAACACATCATGGCTGAACAGGTTGATAGTATGGTTAAGGAGCATTCTCTAAGTAACACTAGTTTTGGTGTTCAATTAGTTTCAAACAATACTGATGGCAGAAATACCCAGTTGATAGTTTATGAAACTCAGCCAACTCTTTCTAGCAATGTAGCAGCTATAAAAAGTGTGGAAATTCTAAAAGAAAATTGGGGTGATTTAGCCTCTGATTCTGATGAGCAGTCTTTGGCACATGTCTTTGGTTGTGCTATGCCTCAGCCTATCACTACTTACCACACCTCTCTAATAGCAGACAAGCTCCCTGTTTTGAAGCCTCTAGTGCATACTGCAGTTGTTTGTTCTTCTGAAGCTCAGAAAGTGTGGACATTTTACAAAAGTTTTGGGGGGATTATACCAATGAGGAGCCTGAGTTTAGCCTTGTTTGTCCATCAGCAGCTAGAAACAAAAAGCAAAAGAAGCAGACAAATAGACAAGTTTCACCAATAAGCACAAGTAGTGAGCACATACAAACTCGTTCTAAAAAGGGTGTTATAAAAAGCAATCCCAAATATTGTGATTAGAGGAATAGGAAGGTTTGATACTCATATATTTTGCATAACAAATGCTATGTCAGATTAGAATTCTTTAGGGGTATGTGCAGCCCTTTGCTTTACATGGTAGGCTACTCTTTGTTTTTGTTGCTACAAGATAGCCTTTGGCTTCCTCGCTCTCTTTTGTGTAAACAGGTTCAGGCCTTAATCCTCGTTTGCATTTTATTGTCATTGCTTTGATCAAAAAAATAAAAAATATGAT
>Ga0315915_1001272_pt1 | contig 30098 bp, 14 predicted proteins | sample MpolbnodulesMG_FD_207738 | JGI IMG/M metagenome (GOLD analysis project Ga0315915, IMG submission 207738) | Medicago polymorpha root nodule microbial communities from Los Angeles, California, United States - branched nodules | ecosystem: Host-associated > Plants > Roots > Nodule | place: USA... | reverse complement strand
CCCTCCCCCTATAAGCATATTAGCAACCACCAATGAATTTCTAGTTCCACTACATTAAAACCTGTTGTTTGCACAATACCAAATCTTCATAAACCCCCCGTAATTAAGCACTATAACTTTCCAAAAAAATTGGGAAATCATCTAACCATTCACCATTAGATCTCTGAATAATACCTCCACACCCGATTTTAGCATCGTCCTTACTAGCCTTGTATGTAGTGAGTTTAACTCAACCCCAACGGTGGCTTGTACCACCAACATTGGCCATCCTTCCCAAAGAAAGTATTTACAATGTACTTGATTCTCTTGGCAAAAAGAAAGTCACCTACAATTGTATATTGGCTCTTCTGAGAATCAACAAAGTCATCTACATGAGTTTCTCTATCTCTCCAAGACCATAGAGAATGACATGTTGCCCAAAAATCTTTCCACTCAATATCATATTTCTAATCTATCGTATTATTCAGGTTGTAAATAATCCTTGAACAAAACTGTCATCAAAGAAACTTTCACGAGCATCATTGTTAACAACATTCTGCCACAAGGACATGGCGGGCAATATTGTAAAATACGCAATTCTATCTCGATAGAATTACTACAATACATTGGGATCCCATATACCCACGTTACTTCTCGTGTGATTTGTTAATGGCCTCCATGACCAAAAATCCAAATGAAACGATGAATTTTATCAAGGACCTGAACGTCCAATCAACCATGTTATCCAACCGCTTAATGGAACTGGACCTTCCCAAGGTATGAGTCTCAAATTTTTTTTTAGGACTATTAGAATTGGGTCATTTTGCTTTTGGTCTTAGGTGGATGTTTTTTTGGAAGGGTGATTTTTGGTTCCTCATGTATATGGTAGTGATTTTCACATTTGAGTGTAGCGCATATATACGGCACCTTGTATTTATCTTTTAAAAATTTATAATAGAACAATGTTCTTTAAAAAAAAATACATTTTTATAGTTAAATGACCAAATTGAAAACCAAAAATAAATTAATGGATCAAATGATGTATTAAGCCTTAAAGTTATGACAAATTTGTCATATAAAATTTGGAACATTGAACCAAAACTTTCATCTTTCAATTCCATCATCATCAATCTTCGTAAATTATTTTGATTCTAACATATCTATCTAAATAATTTCATTTTATTAAGTCAAATTATTGTCAAACACAAACCAAGAGAAAATCAATGAAAGAGAAAAGAAATGAAAATGACATGGAGTTGAATAGTAGCAAATTGATTGAAGGAAGATTCACATTTGAAATCATTTAATTTATTTTTGGGTCCATGATAATAAATTGGTAAGAATAAAAACCGAATCAAGTCCGGTTCAGTACAATTCCACTCCACCAACTCCCTATTTATACCCACTCTCATCCTCACTCTCCCTTCACCTCTCACACTCTCTTCTCTCTCAAAACCCTTACGCAAACGCTGCGTTTTGTGTAAGAATTTCAATCATGTCTCTTACAGTAGAGAAAACCCAAGCTGGCCGTGAGTACAAGGTTAGGGATCTTTCCCAAGCCGATTTCGGCCGACTCGAGATCGAGTTGGCCGAAATCGAGATGCCCGGACTCATGTCCTGTCGGACTGAGTTCGGACCATCCCAACCCTTCAAAGGTGCAAGAATCACCGGATCTCTTCACATGACCATCCAAACCGCCGTCCTCATCGAAACCCTAACCGCTTTAGGTGCTGAAGTCCGTTGGTGTTCCTGCAACATTTTCTCAACTCAAGACCACGCCGCCGCCGCCATCGCTCGTGACAGCGCCGCCGTCTTCGCCTGGAAGGGTGAGACTCTTCAAGAGTACTGGTGGTGTACTGAACGTGCTCTTGATTGGGGTCCAGGTGGTGGTCCTGATTTGATTGTTGATGATGGTGGTGATGCTACTTTGTTGATCCATGAAGGTGTTAAGGCTGAAGAGCTTTATGAGAAGACTGGTGAGGTTCCTGATCCAAGTTCTACTGATAACGCTGAGTTTCAGCTTGTGCTTACTATCATTAGAGATGGGTTGAAGACTGATCCTAAGAGGTATCGTAAGATGAAGGATAGACTTGTTGGTGTTTCTGAAGAGACTACTACTGGTGTTAAGAGGCTTTATCAGATGCAAGCTAGTGGAACTCTTTTGTTCCCTGCTATTAATGTCAATGACTCTGTTACCAAGAGCAAGGTTTGTTTTTTGTAAACCTAGATCTGTTTTTTTTTTTAATATTTTGATGTTGTTTTAAGTAAAAATTTATGCTTTTTCATGTGTTAGTTTAGGGTTTGATTTAGATCTGACTTGTGCTGTTGTATGTTAGTGAGGATGAGTGTGTGTTTAGTGTGAAATTGAGTGTTGTGTTTTGGATCTGCTAACTGTTTGATGAATATCCTGAATATAGTTTTGTTAATGATGTATGTGTAGTGTGAAATTGAGTATTTCGTTTTGGATCTGCCAATTGTTTGATAAATGTCCTGAACGATGTTTGGTATGTGTAGTTGTAGTTCTTGCATTTCATAAATGGATATGTCATTTACTTTCTGTAAGATACGTTTGTGTAGTTGTAGTTAACTATGATGTGAATTTGGTTGTATTTTGGATACTATAACATGTTTTGATCTTTGATTTAATAAAGTTAGGTGTTTGTGGTTGTATTACACTATGATGATGTGAATTTGGTTCTTGTATTTTGGGGTACCGTGGCATGTTTTTTTCTAATGAAGTTTCTGTTTGCCATTTGATCTATGGTTTTGTAACAGTTTGACAACTTGTATGGATGCCGTCACTCTCTACCTGATGGTTTGATGAGGGCTACTGATGTTATGATTGCTGGAAAGGTGGGTGTTGTCTGTGGATATGGAGATGTTGGAAAGGGTTGTGCTGTTGCCTTGAAGCAAGCTGGAGCTCGTGTGATTGTTACTGAAATTGATCCAATCTGTGCCCTTCAGGCTCTCATGGAAGGTTTCCAGGTTCTGACTCTTGATGATGTTGTATCTTATGCTGACATCTTTGTTACCACCACCGGTAACAAGGACATCATCATGGTTGATGACATGAGGAAAATGAAAAACAATGCCATTGTTTGCAACATTGGTCACTTTGACAATGAAATTGATATGTCTGGACTTGAGAACTTCCCTGGTGTGAAACGTGTCACCATCAAGCCTCAAACCGATAGGTGGGTTTTCCCTGAGACCAACACCGGCATCATTGTCTTGGCTGAGGGTCGTTTGATGAACTTGGGTTGTGCTACTGGACACCCTAGTTTTGTGATGTCCTGCTCCTTCACCAACCAGGTCATTGCTCAGCTTGAGTTGTGGAATGAGAGGAAATCTGGAAAGTATGAGAAGAAGGTTTACGTTTTGCCTAAACATCTTGATGAGAAGGTCGCTGCACTTCATCTTGGCAAGCTTGGAGCTAAACTCACCAAGCTTTCCCAATCACAGGCTGATTACATCAGTGTGCCAGTTGAGGGTCCATACAAGCCTGCTCACTACAGGTACTGAGAGATGATCAAGGCGGTGATGAGAGGTCAAGGGAAAAAGAAAACGGGTTTATGAAATGACTTGTTTTTTCATTTTCCTTGTTGGATTTTTTGGAATTAGACTTTTTCAGAATTGTGGTAGAATAGGTTTTTGTGATGTTAACAGTCGGTGGTAAGAGGAAGGCAACCTATTGGTTTCTGTTGAATGAGACCAATTAGGTTTGAATAATGCCTTGTTTGGGAGGATTGTGTGTCAATTATGCTGAATTTGAGTTTCTTTAGACCTTCAATGTTTGAAAAAATGAGAAAATTATTTTCTTGCATCCTTTTCTTACTTTAAAATAATCATGTTTAGATTAAATTTGAGTTTTCTTGAGTTAGTACTCTAATACTTTCTTGATTGCTGTTTTAGTTCATGTATGATATTGCTGTGTCATGTTAAGTGCTTGTTTGTTATGTTTGTGTATTTTTTTTTCCTGTTATACGAACATGATGAATATTTTCAACCGGTGTTATTCTAACATGTGATAAATTTATGATGATGTTGAATAGCACAAATCAACATGATTGGATACTTTTTTTCCTTCATATTTTATCATCTAAGATTTCAGTAGGAAACAATCGTGCATATGGTGGCCATATTTGCATTGTTGTTTTGTGCTAGGAGGCTCCATGTTGTTTCTTATAGTCGGTTTGTGTATTTGTTTTGTAACGCGTTTTTGGCTTCGAATATAGATGGACTAGTTTGATTAACTTGCGATTTGGTTTAGTGACGGTAACTTACGCTATTATTCTTTTGTTCATCATATTTCGTGGTGACTCAAAATAAAGTTATTCATATAAGTCAGCTTTATTTACAAAATCTCTTCAATAACTACTTTATTCAACTATTAATCGAAGGGGATTTCGCTAGTTGTTTCACTTGTTTGTGTGAGAACAACCAGTGATAGAAGGTTGAAGAAATAAAAATAAAAGACAATAAACACGATCAATTTTTGTTCACATAGTTTGGTTAATTGTGTCTATCCTGCGGCGATAAAACCATCTATAGTTTAGTATATTTCTGGAGTAAATTAGCGTTTGTGTAACGTACAATACTAAGATTTAGATTATAGTCATACCTTTGAGCTGTCCCTTCCCTCTCTTCAATGTCTATGTATGAGTCATACTCGACAATTTCCATCTTGATGAATATCAAACCCCTATGAAGTTTTTTCGCATGGCATTCACATCCTAGCGATTGGGGTACACCTCCTCCGACACTAGCGACTGTCTTAGTTAACATGTCAGTTGCATTCTATAATGCATGAACCTTTTTAAATAATAAGTCATACTCGGTGTCTATATGAGGCCTACTCAACATCATGGTCAAGAAAATAAGTGTTGAACTGTTTATTACGAATACTCCCTCCGTCCTTATATCTAAGCACTTTTTGCTTTTTGAGAAATGTTAACGAGTGCTTCAGGGGCACTCTTTAAGGGCTTTTAATAATAAATTTTCATGGAAATTTGGGTAATCAATGCATTGAGAATTGAAATATTTGACTTTTTTAAAGAATACTTTCTTATTTTGGATTGCTTAAAGAGTGTCCTGGAGGTACTTGTAAGACCCTTACTTTTTTCACATTTCTTAAGAAAAGTAATTAGTGCAATTAATGTATATTTTATGTATTATTATTGTCCTTTGTTTATATCTATTAAATTTGACTTTTCATATTTCAAGACAATTAATAGTATTAATTAAGGGTATGTTAATGAAAAAAATAATAAATGCATCTAGCAATTTGAAAAAGGATTTACATTTAGAAACAATTTTTTAGTCAAATATGTGCTTAAATATAGGGACGGAGGGAATAATAGTTTCTTCAAATTATTTATCATTCACACTATGTTACTACTTACTAGTAGACAATAAATAAACATAGTGATGTTATTTGAACAACCACTTTTTAAGACAATTTATTGGAAAACCAAAATACACAACGAAATGTAAAGATTGACACAAAAACTAAAGTAATGGAGAGAAGAAAGTAAGAATACAACATGAATATAAGAGAGAAAATTGTCATTAAAATTGTTATAAAATAGTTGTTCAAATATCATTCCTCACGTAAATAACAGTTGGTACAATGAAAATTCGTCAATAAATAAATAATAAAAAGAGAATGCAGAAGTTTATCATTTGTACTAGGTTATTGTGCAGGTTGTTACCATCCTAATTGCTAATTCAATGTTGGTGGGGTGCGAGTGGTAGGTGGGGGTGACATGGTTCGATTTTTAAAGAAAATTAAACCGAACCAAACTGAAGTTATGGTTCAATTAATTGTTTTTTTGTCTATGAACCGAACCAAACCAAACCTAAAATAATACTTTGAACCAAAATGTGTTTTCTTATCTTTTTGAGAATCAATTTGTTTTTTTTTTTTGTCTTTTTCATAAATTGGAATTGTGCGACAAATGTTAAGAATTTTTATCCTCTCAAAAATATATTAAGACTTTTTATAAACTATGACCAAATGTATTAAGCCTTTTTAAGAATTAAATCACACTTAGTTATTAATTTTTTTTTTTTGGATTTATTAGTTATATTTTACTGATATCAACAAAGATATCAATAAATTCCAATGCTAATGCATGATGAAAGGCGAAATAAAATTTTATGATTAAAATGTAAAGTGTGTTTTGGTAATGTCGGTTCGGTTTAAACAATTTGGTTATGGTTCAATAATCGTTATTAAATTATAGGTTCGGTTCACAAACCACTTAAATGGTTCAGTTAATCTCAATTCGATTCGGTTCAGTTTGATTCATGGTTGATTTTATTCACCCCTGGAGGTAGGTGTGCTAGCATACGAGACAAACAATCCCATAGCGTAGATGTGGCCTCACAATTCTTCATGAAGTATTAAATTAAATAATTTTGCATAAATAAACGTTGCTATAACATGATCATCAAAAAGAAAACTTATGTAAAGACAATAAACAAAATATGTCAGATTCTAATTTGTTCTAGATGGTGGGTAAATGGTTTTCCGGGAGGCTTCTACGAGACTTTTACGAATTAAAATAAAAGTGATTTTTAATATTGAATAATTAAGAGCTTTTATAAAAAATCTGAATATATTTTGTATTTGTTTACTGTAGCAAAAATCACTTTTTAAAAAAAGTTAATTTAGCTTGTTTGGATAAAACTTATAAAAGATGTTTTTTACTACAAAATTAGTTCAATCTTTTGACCCTTATTTTTTCTCTCACTTAAAAAAAAATCTATTTTTTGATAGGCTACTCTTAGCGGCTTCTCATTTAAATTTGTTTTTATATTTTTTTATTCTAATTTATTTACAAAGTTATAATAAACGGATACAATACTCTTAAAAGTGATTTTTAAAATATTTTTTTAATAAAAAAGTTAGAACAAACAAACTCTTAGTTTAGTTATAATAATTAAATTTATCACATTATAATCGAGGTCTCTCATATTACTCAAAAACCCTTTATATTTAACGAATCGTAGTTCTCGATTACACAAAATCTATCAGATGTTACAAATCAATGTTGGGTTTTACTTTTTAGGTCGGAGTGTATTTGTCAATCAAGTTATTTCAGAGAGTTGGACAACACGAGAAACCTATAAAACAATCACCGATCACTGATAATTGGCAGCAATAAGCAAAGTGTTATAAAAGACAAGTTGAATTTCGGAATTTTACGAGGGTTGGAACCGGCCTTAAAGTTTAAAAAACACAAACAAAGATATCTATAGATTATCAAGTAAAGAGTTTATAACGAGAATTGAATTCAAACTCTTATGAAGTACTACAATAAATTTGACTATTTATTATTGTATGTGTATATATCATTATCAAGGCTCTATAGATGATGTCAGAGCTTGAAAAATAAAAAAGATGATGTCAAAGACTCAGGAACGTCTCGAAGATAAAATAAATGTCTTTTTTTTCCTCAATAAATATAGTATTTAATCTATCTTCTGAAGTAACATATTGGAATAAAACTTTTTATATTATTTATTATTGTCCCCGACGAATGGCGGATGCAGAAATTTGTTACAATGGCCAGGTGAAGCAATAGCTAACATATATCCACAAATGAAATGGATGATATTAGTTTGAAGGTTCAAACTAATTTCGACAAGAAAAGAGACCTTTTGGTCCATGAAAGATAAAAACTACTAGTTTGGTTCCAAAAGTGTTCACAAATATAGTCAAATTAGTCATTTTAAAGATAGTAATTGTTAAGAACACTTCAATTATTGTGCTAAAAAGTATCCATCGCTGCTGTTAATATATTCCATTTTTTATTGTAAAAAAAAAAAAGAATACTTCAATGATTTTTTTGAAATAAGAACACTTCAATTATTGTTAGGGAGTATTTTGACCACGTGCTAATGTATTTTATTACACAAAATGCTGATCTATTTTTAATTTTTTAAATTTGGATTGATTGTCTGTTTTCACTTTTGTGTGACCATTTTTCGCATAAATGTTTGTGGAGAAATAATGAAATAAATTGTGACCATTTATTTGTGATGAAATAATTTCGTCACAAACTTGAAATTTTGGCTGTTTTGGTTGGGTTGTGAGAGCTTTTTTGTAGTGACCCACCAACAATTTCAGAAGAAAGAAAAATAAGAGGTAACAAATGTTTTTAGTACAGAACCAATCGATAATTTCCTTTGTGAAAATGAATTTTTTTTAAATTGTCCAAAGTTAGAAAAAGAAGACGAAGGAAACACAAAAGATTCAACACCTAAAAAAATAGATTTAGCAAGCACTTGTTAACACACCGGATCAAGTTAACCTAATTTCGTACCTCCTTCGTTCCATAATAAGTGAGACATTTGTAAAAAGATATTGTTTTAAAAAAATGACCATTTGACTTTTCAATACAACATTAATTCTTTTTTTTCTTCTAAATATAACTCTAATTAATATTACTTTCATCACTTTACGTTGCATTTGATTAGGAGGAATCCTGTGTGAAATGAAATGTTCACTTAAAATGGGACATGGAGTAACTCATAAATCAATGTTACATCACCCATATCCACCACTTCTAACTGCTGCACGGGGTCTCTTGGTAGAATGGATGATGAGGAGGAATATTTGTCTAATTTGAGAAGAATATTGAGAAACGAGGAAAGAAGAGATGGTGAAGTTAGAATTGTTTACAATAGAATTCTTATATTTGTTTACGATAGAATATTCATGTGATTTTCTTTCCCTTCTAAATCCTTATTTAACTATCCCTCAAAAAAAAAAATCCTTATTTAACTACATATTATTTCTGATTTCTTATGATCCACATTTTTTTTTTAAAAGGATCCATATTAAATCTTTTACTACTTCATAACGTCTGATCAGCAACATGAGGAGATTCAAGTCATTTATTTTAGCAAAAAGAAAGTTTTATCTTAAATTGATAGTTACAATCTAAGGGACAAATTTATTCATTCATTCATTTTTTTCTCGATCAATATACAAATTTATTATTTAATATGTTCCAACTCAGCTAAATCCAAATCGTAATTTCCCAAATCAAAACTCACACCATTATAGTTTCACTATTTCCCCGTTTGCCACAATCATTTCGTATCCTTTGTTCATGGTCTAACCCGCAAGTCACCCTTTGGTTTTGAGTTTCACCCTCAGATTTTGGGTTTGCATGGAGGACAAAATAGAATATTCACATATTTAGGGTTCCAATGGTGATTATTTGCATAGGGCAAAATAACTTTCTAAAGGCATCATGCCATTGGAGTGTGGTTTGAAGGGTTTCTGGTTCATGCCTCATGGAAAAAGTAATTGCAATTTCCAAAATAATTACTAATTAAAACTTTAACAAATTTAATGATATCATTTATAAAATATCATTCATTTAATTTAAAGTTAAGGTTCAAATAATCTTGTATTCTAAAGAAACAAATTGTAGTGAAGGATAAGTTGAAGAGAACAACTATCTTTTTAAGATACCATACGGGTTTATTATTTATTTTTTGTCAAGTGGTTAGTGACTAAAAAGAACTTCACCTTTTATGATGAATAAACGGGTTGTTTGGGGTTCGAACATCGACCCATGTATATATTATGTCTTTATCAATTGAGCTAATTTCACATGCACATAAAAATTAAATTATACTAAATTATTTTCTTAAAGGGTATGTGTTATTTATTTATTCATAGGAAAATGCTAAAGAATGTCTCTTGAGATATTCTTTAAGCACCTAAAATAGTAAGATTTTATAAAAATATGTATATTTATTTCATTGAAAATTAAAATATTTAACTTTTTTAAAGAATAATTTCAACATTAAAAATCTTTAAAGAATGTCATGAAGACATTGTTGACAAAACCCTTATTTATATATTGAGACCAAACCACAGGAAATAGAGATGAAGAATATGATCACACAACTAATCCTTCTTTCAAACAAAAAATTGATTACACAACCAATCCAAAGTGTGAGTAAATATTAAATTTGAAGTTCTTTTGACGCCACTGGTTTCGCTAAACTGGATGCAACTCACAAATCTTATTTATTTAGGATAATTGTGAGCTCCTTGATATGGATTGCACATTCACAATCAAACAAACATATCATTTAAAGTATAATTTATATATAATTCTCTAACTCTACTTTGCACATGTACATAAAAAAAGAGATTTGATTATTTATAGTTTTAGACTGAACGTCAGATCATAAATAAATGAAGTTCATTCTTAACCCTGAATTGTGAAATTGTCAATTTATACAGAGCAACATGCACCATTAAGAAAGTATCAAAAACATTTAAACTACTATTAACAAAGAATTCACGTAAAAAAAATAATTTTCATGAGTTGATTCAAATGAAAAAATGTATTAAGTCACGAGTAAACAGTAAACACATTCAATCACGAATAAACATACCCTATTAATTTGAATCTCAAATCCATGAAAAAGGCACACATTTTAGAGTACTTTCTTTGATTTCATTAATTATTTTAAAAGTGTTTTTACAACTCTTTTTTTTACCAGCAAAGAAAGATATATTATCATTCAAACTTATAAGACAAATACAAGTGATATTAAATCCACACAAAGAGATATAGTACAATATTGTAGGTGCAAACTCTTTTTTCTTTTTTGTTAACAATGCTGTAGATTCGAACTGTTCATCAATTTGATGAATGATTAGTCTTCATCAAATAATCCAACTGACCACTTTAATGAAGGCTCATATTTTAATTATGTTTTTGCATCTACAAAACTGAATTGAAACCTTTCTTAAGGAATCTATTATTTCCACTTGAACCAGATGAATGTTAGTTGTTTTTCTTGAACGTAGTATAGGGGTTACAAAACATGTATTATTCTGAAAGTTGGAAGCAAGATGAACAGGACAAGGGCAATATAAGTGTGATTAAACAAAAACTGTAGATTATAAAATATTTTATAAAAAATAAAGATAATTTTTAGTAAAATTTTGTATATAAAAATTAAAAATATGTTTAAAAACACTTCTTGTTTTTCTTCTACAAATAGCTTGGCAGTGAAATTCATGCTCACTATTTATAAAAAAAAAATACTCACACTCACTAAAAAAATCGAAGAGGGTTTGCCACATTTAATTCTCATCATATAAAATGTTTCTGCCGTCTTTTACCATTTGAATGGCACTAGTGAGACTTAAAAACACATTTCAACTACCTTACATGAGTAGTGCTAACAACAATCACTCTAAAAATTCTCTCAAATACTCGGCCTCTTATCGAGTGGAATGTATGTGGTTAGCACCACTTTATGTAGCAAACACTTCTAAAAAGATGGGACCCACATCCACATGTGAAGAGTTGTGTGTCTCAGATAACTCAACAAGCAACCAGTAGCCAGCAGGAACCATATGAGCCTAACAGACTATTATAATTGTTGTTTTTCAGCCTCTCTAGACATATCATGGCCAGAGTTGGAATGAAAATAGCATTATGCATCTAAATCACAACACCACTATTTCCAATTTGTGTTGGTTGCCGATTCAATCACAATTTTCCATCATGTTACGAAGTGTAAAGTTCATATTCAAAAAAACAACTAGCAGATTGATATAAATAATTTGAAGAATTCTTTAGAGATTCTAAAAAATAAAAAATAAAAACTATAGTTTAAAAAGCATTCAAGTTGAAAAACTCTAAATTCTACTATCAAAATAGTTTCTCTCTCTTTTGTATTAAATTTGTTTTTCAAAAGCTAATCAAAATGGTTATTTAATTTACAAATTTCCAGCATAAAATGGTTATTTAACAAAAACATTTTTGAAAGAAGCTTGCACACAAACATAACTAAAACATCGAAATCAATTTTTTTTAGACCTAAAGCAACCAGCCAACAACTGCATAGCTATCCGAGCAAACATGAAATAAAAACCGCATAGTCGAAAACTTTTTAAGTTCACAATACCTGTGAAAACCATTCAAAACTTGAATATATAGGAGTACATATTCAAAACTGCATAGTCACAATACCTGTGAAAACCATTCAAAACTTGAATATATAGGAGTACATATTCAAAACTGCATAGTCACTTTCAAGTCTACAATACCGGTGAAAACCATAAAAGCTTGAACGTCTACAACACTACCAGACAACTAATTCGCAATGCATGTTTCAGTCTAAAAAGTCAAACATATTTTTACATAACAGTAGTAAGACAAAGATATTCTTGAACGTCTACAACATTCAGTGAATCTCACATACCAATAGTAAGTGTCCCAAGACAGCATGCTCAAAGGGTGAGATTATCCATGTTCTTGATGTTACTAGAGATTCCATGATTTGACCGCCCTTCTTCTTGCTCACTATTTGGAATTGCTCGATAGTTGGATATTGCCTCTTCATTGTCTGAACAGCCTGGTCTTTCAGTAAGGAAATTTTCCCAAAACACATCATTCACTCCGTGCCTAGCAGCTGCTTTGACTTGGCCGCTACCTGAAGCCTCCTTTGGTGGAGCTAGATTGATAGCCTCATTAGCCACATTTCGGTTTGAGGAAACTCCAATTTCAGATTCTTTACCATCAGCGTTAACTCTTGACTCTGCCAAACTACCGATTTCCTGACAGTTTATTTGAGGCGACCTGGCCGAGAATGAATTCCTATTGAATTCCAATGTACAAGATGCCAGAGTTAAATTTAGTTGGCAGGATATATGACTATCGCCTTCTTCAGTACTTGGCTCCAGAGAGTGAAGATTTGGGCACTCAGTAGTTGTTGCTCTCTGTGATAAACACGAATCCATGTTAAAAGTAAAAGATGCCCCAGTATCTGCAAGGTCTAGTGTTTCAGGTGTAAAAGCAAGGCCAGTTCTTGTCTGCATTCCTGTCTGTTCTCCTTCAGACAGATTTTTCTGCAGGCTTTCCTCATCTTCATTTGAACCCTGTGTGCTACCTGATATCAAGTTCATATCTGAGACAGCTGGTGACAATTCTAGTCTGAGTTTATTTGAGATATCTTGAGGGAATACATTCCCAAATTCCAGCCTGAAATTGCTAGGATTGTCAACCAAGCTACCTTCGGCAACAGGCTGCACGTGATCAACCTGAGGCAATCGCCTTTTCTTATTATAAGCTGCCAAATCCATGGATTCGATTTTGCGGGAAAGAAGTTCAACAATAAAAGAATCCTGAAGAGCCTTCTCAAAGAAGTTCTGCAAATTTGTCTGCCTCTTCTCCATGCCATCCAATCGCCGCTGAAAATCTTCCAGCTGAAGCTTTTCTGTCTCAACATAACTGTAGCTTAAGAGCTTGGATTGAAGGGCATTTTTCTCGCGAGACAGCTTCTCTATTTCTTGCTCCAATGCTGCCCTTTCTGGATCTACAGCAGAACCCGGAGGATGACTATGACTGTGGATAGGTTTCCTGCGGTGTATATTCTTCAGAAGATGTTTTTGATCTTTTATAAATTCTTCATTGGCAAACTCCCAACGCTCAGGATCTGCTTTTCGAAATCCCTGATAAAAAGCACACATAGATAAACCATAACAAATTAAAACATACATTCATAAACGATTATTTATCATTAAAGCCAGAAGACCTACAAACTTCTTTGAACGATTTACCATTAAATCTTTACGAGAATATTCTTCATTACACACATAAAAATTTCAGGAAGCAAATCTGGCGGTGAGCCTTAGTTTTTAATCATTGCCATAAGTGCATGATTTCTATTTTTCAACCCTATCCAAGACTTAGATATCAATTTCAACAAGTTCAATAAAAATTTACAAGACAGGATGTTTGCCATTTTTGTTTTCCTGGTATCATCATATCAATCAATAAATGAAAACCTAGATGCTTGAGATGTCTACGATGCAGAAGAGAAGTAGGATTAAACAATAAAAATCTGGGTTATAGTATGCACTTAATGGGAAAATTTAACATTCAGGGTTCCAAAAAACACCCATAGGTTTGTCATGTGAAAGATTTGAAAATAAGGTATTATTTGTAATATTATAAAAGAAAAACAAGCTAACTTTTTTTTCTTCATGGAAATGTCACGAGAAATAACATTGCAGACACATCATGACTGACATGGGAAATTTTGGGTAAATCCTTTAGATTCAATAATTGCCCATGTATGGTTAGACGCAGGTTCTAATTGGTCCTTTTCCGTTCATGACACATTCGTGAACTTCTTTGTTGCATCGATCTATCTCTTTTACCAAAACAAGGACGAGTTGTATGGCACATTTATTTGATCACTGAATGTAAACCATCAATTTAGTCCCTGAACTATCACCCTATCTCAAATTTAGTCCCTAAATTATATGAAACAAGGACTTCTTTGTTGTATCTCAAAGTATATGAAACCCGTCAATTTAGTCACAACAATTAAAATGTTAGAGACAAAATTGACGAATTTCCATATACTTCAAAGACTAAATTGACACATTTCATATACTTCAGGAACTACTTATTATATGTATATAGTTCAGGAACTAACCAGAAATAGTGTGATATTCAGAGACTAAATTGATGGTTTTATTCATGACTGGATGTACCATTACCAAAATCCAGATGCTGCAGAAATTTTTTTGATTGTTTTCTTGAGTGCATTTAGAGTCCTAAATCACCCACCAATTCGCACACCCACACCGAAAATTAAGATCTAGGAAGCATGAACACTCCTCGGATTAGGTGTGTCCTAACGTCGATGTCTGACACGACACAACAATGAAACGTATGATAACACTGAATTATGTCATTGTCGGTATCGGTGTTTCGGTGATTGTGTCATGTTTGGTGTTTGTGTTTGTGCTTCATAGAATAAAAGTGCCATACAACAAGACTATAATATCTCATCAATCTTTCAACACCTCAGGGGTCTCAACATTTTGTAACTCCAACTAGGCACAATGAAATCCAAATCTAAAGCTGTTCCTAATTGCTATCTTACTAAGCAGTTTTTTTCATCAATGATCATCATCATCATAATAATAATCGATATCCACTAATTGAAACTCGATGAAGACACAATGAAATGAAATCATACAAATACAACAAACAATCAAACAAAAACAATAAGTAATTGATCGTACAAAATAACAATGAAATAATCAAAAGAAACTTATAGCATGAATTGACTTACATAGGTATTGAGCTGACGGATGAAGCTGGAGAAATTGTTGTGCTTGAAATAGGTTGGGAGAAGAACACGAGAGAATTCAGGAGGGTTCCAAACGATGAAGCTTTTGTTATCAGAACTCCAGGAAACGATCTCATCTGTAGTGGAATCATCCACCATGTCATACGTCTTCTGAAGAAACGGTGCCGGACCTCCTCCGCTTCCGCCGGTGGCAGCGGCTGATGAGGATTGTGGTGCAGAATTCATTTCGTAACGGTTCAGAGAGAGAGAGAGAGAGAGAAATGTTTTGACTTGAGGAAGCTCTTTCTTCTTGCTTGGGCTGGTCTTTGTTGGCGTTTGCTATTAGCATATACACACACGCTGCCAGACAAAAAAGAAATCAACTCAGGATTATTTTATTATTTATTTATTAATTATTAACATTAATTAGTATTAGTAAAATATATTTTAAATTATTAAGTCAAATATAAAATAATATTTGTGAATACCAGAAAGTTACATGTGATTTTACATATTTGTGAATGTTTGAAATGATTTTTTTATTCTTGTAAATAAAAAATCAATATTAAATGTGTACATTGTAAATATAATATAGTGATCTAGTAGATTTGGAAATGAATTTAATTTTCCTACTTAGTATATATGTCCCTCAAAAATACTTAGTATATATGTAAATAATTTTTTTTATAGAAAATATTTTATGTGAGTTAAGCACTCGACATCTACTAAAGATTCGAAGACATGCGTATTCTGATCACTTTAATTTTATCATATTATTATTTATATGTATTTTATCGTTATATATTATTAACTTTGATGTTGTGAGTTTGTTTGTAAATTTATCATTTACGTTTTCACTAATGTTGAATAATATAATCTATCAATATGAATGAATAAATATCATTTTGTTTTGTTACAGAAAAATGTTCTCGCACTACATCGAAAGATGTAATTGAGTTAAATTCTTATCAACAATTTAAACACGTATTGACCATAAGAAACTATTTAACCAATCACAATCTATCATTTATATCCTTCTTTCAAAAAAAAAATCTATCATTTTAAATGACTTTGAAAATACTTTTTTTTAAAGGACTTTGAAAATACTTGTGACTATAAAAAAAATATACATGTGATATTAATATTTATTAATTATTAATATTAATAAATTATATTTTAAATTTTTAAGTTAAACAATAAATAAGATTTTTAAGTCATTCAATTTTGTACCAGTGAATGTTTAAAATAACTTTTTTTTCTTGTAAAAAATATGGGTTAAATATGTTTTTGGTCTCTGAATATTTTCAACTTCACGTTTTAGTCTTTCATAATTGTTTGTTAGACTTTTAATCGCTCAAGAGTTTTTCATCACCACTTTTGGTCCCTACTTTTTAGTCATTCTCATTCATGTCTAGTCTTCATATTTTTTATAGATGAGTAGAATATTATGGCAATCTCTCTAAAAAAATGGATTTTTTTTAACAAAACATAAATTAAATATGATTTTTAATTCATGTTTTGGTAAAAAAATCCATTCTTTTTTGAGATATTGTCATGATATTCTACTCATTTCTGAAAAATTTCATTAAAAAATATGAAGAATAGACATGAGTTGACTAAAAAGTAGGGAACAAAAGTGGTCACGGAAAACTTTTGAGGGACTAAAAGTCTAAAAAAAATGGAAGGCTAAAACGAAAAGTTTGTGTATTTATAAACCAAAATCATATTTAACCCAAAAAATATTATACACAATTAAATATGTATATGACAAATAGGCGTAGCAAGAAACTCACCTTGAGTCATTGACATGTTATAAAAATTGTCATTGTCATTGATATTTAAAGTAGTAACCAAATCAATAAATTTGTACATTGTAAATGGATAATATAGATAGATCTAGTGAATTTTCCTTAAAAAAAATAGATCTAATTTTTTTTTTTAACAAAAAAATATGTAATTTTTTTTTATAGATGTAGTTAATCTGGAAATGAATTTAATTTTCATACTTAGTATATATGTAAATAATTTTTTTTATTGAAAATAGTTTATGTGAGTTAAGCACTCGACATACACTAAAGATTCAGAGACATGTGTATTTCAATCACTTTAATTTTATCATATTATTATATGTCGGTATTTTGTTGTTGTATACTATATTAAATTTGATGTTGTGAGTTTGTTCGTAAATTTATCATTTACGTTTTCAGTAATGTCGAATAATATACTCTATCGATATGAATGAATAAATATCATTTTGTTTTGTCACAAAAAAATGTTCTCGCACTACATCGAAAGATGTAGATGAGTTAAATTCTTATCAACAATTTCGATGTACATTGACCATAAGAAACTATTTAACCAATCACAATCTATCATTTATATTCTTCTTTAAAAAAAGATCTATCATTTTAAATGACTTTGAAAATACTTTTTTTAGTTTTTGAAAATAATTATGACTATAAAAAATATACATGTGATATTAATATTTATTAATTATTAATATTAATAAAGTATATTTTAAATTTTTAAATCAAACAATAAATTTTGTGCAGGAGACAATGATAATCAACTAGTACATGTGATTTTGTTTAAAAAAAAACTTTTTATTCTTTGTATAAAATATGGGTTAATATGTTTTTGGTCCTTATAAATATATCAATTTCTCGTTTTAGTTTCTCTAAAAATTTTGTTAGACTTTTAATCCTCAAGATTTTTTCATCATCACTTTTGTCCTGCTTTTTAGTCGTTCATTTCTAGCCTTCATGTTTTTTAATGAAATTTTTTATAGATGGGTCGAATATTATGGCAATGTCTCCAAAAAAAAAATGGATTTTTTTAACAAAACATGAATCAAATATGAATTTTTAAGCACCAAAAACATAAAAAAATCATATTTTTGGGAGATATTGTCATGATATTTTACACATTACTGAAAAAATTCATTAGAAAATATGAAAAATAGACACGAGTTGACTAAAAAATAGAGATCAGAAGTGGTGATGGAAAACTTTTGAAGGACTAAAAGTCAAACAAAAATTTGGAAGACTAAAACGGAAAGTTAGTGTGTTTATATGACCAAAATCATGTTGGCCCAACAAAATACTTTACAAAATTAAATACGTATATGACAAATAGGCATGGCAACAAACCCACCCCGAATTTGACGAGTACAAGATGAGTAATGGGGATATAGATACCTACTCTGAATCTATACCCAAACTCATTCTCGAATGTCAAAATTACTTTATTACGTCTTTTATTTGGTATGTCATGTTATTTGATTTAATAATCGACATGTTATAAAAATTGTCATTGTCATTGTCATTTATATTTAAAGGACCAACCAAATCAATAAATTTGTACATTGTAAATGGATAATATAGATAGATATAGTGAATTTTCCTTAAAAAAAATAAAATAGATCTAGTAAATTTGGAAATGAGTTTGATTTTCATACTTTGTATATGTAAATATATTTTTTTTATAGAAAATACTTGATGTGAGTTTGGCATCAGACATCTACCAAAGATCCGGAGGCATGTGTATTTCAATCATTTTAATTTTATCATATTATTATAAATATGCATTTTGCCGATGTATGTAATTAACTTTAATGTTGTATTGATAAAAAAAATGTTGTGAATTTGTTAGCAAATTCATCATTTACGTTTTAAAAAATGTTGAATAATATATTCTATCAATATGAACGAGTGAATATCGTTTTGTTTTGTAAAAAAAAAATGTTCTCGCACGACATCGAAAGTTGTGGGTGAGTTAAATTCTCATCAACAAATTCGACATAATTGACGGTAAGAAATTGTTTAACAAATTACAATCTATCACTTATATCCTTCTTAAAAAAAACAATCAATTTAAATGACTTTGAAAATATTTATGACTATAAAAAATTTACATGTGATATTAATATTTACATATTCTTAATATTAATAAACTATTATTTTAAATTTTTAAGTCAAACAATAAATAACATTTGTGCAGGCGACGATGATGTGATTATGCACATTAACTTTTTATTTTTGTAAAATAATACAAGTTAGATGTATTTGTAATCCTATAAATATATTAATTTTTCCGTTTTAATTTCTTTAAACAAATTGTTAGACTTTTAGTCTCCCAAATTTTTTTATCGTAGTTTTTCCCTACTTTTTAGTCATTCATGTCTAGCCTTCATATGTTTTAATGAAATTATAAATGGGTTGAATATTATGACAAACTCTTCCAAAAAGTAAATATATTTTTTTAACAAAATATGAATTTTTATGTGTTTGATGCTTAAAAAATCATATTTAATTAATATTTTGTTAAAAAATATATATATTTTTGGATAGATTGTAATAACATTGTACTTATTTGTGGAAAATTTCATTAAAATTGTGAATGATAGACATGAGTCGACTAAAAAGCAGGGTCAAATAATGGTGATTAAAAACTTTTGAGAGACTAAAAGTCCAACAAAATTTTTCGAAAGACTAAAACGAAAAGTTGGTATATTTATAAGACCATAATTTTTTTGATAAAAAATTATGATTTTTTTGTAATCGGTTGAATGACGACAATATAACAATTAAACTTCCACCGCTATATAACGACGTCATAATCCTACTTTCTTAAATCAAAAGACATGTCATAAGCTAATGATTAACCATGTTAATTTCAACAAAAACAAAAGGGAGGATTCAAGGATTTCCTAATTGCCGTTACGCGTCTGAATCAAACGAACCGAATCTCGCATTGGGTAGGACAATTAAAACCCTGCAACCACTTTCATCTTTTATATTTTTATTTACTTCTAATAAATTCTGCTAATTATTAAGTTGAACGACAATCCCTCTGAAGACGATAACTCACTATTTTATTACTTGTTGTGATTTTTTGCACTTGTCAATTCATCCATCAATACAAAAGGATGTTCAGTTGAATAATGTGTGTAAGTGTTTTTTTTTGACAAAATAATGTGTGTAAGTTATAAACAAAGTTTTTCATGAAATTTTGATTTTGATTATCCTTATTTATTAATTTTGTTAGGTCTGCAGTAACTTAACCTAATATTTTCCCTCCCATTTGCTTTATTAGGTTAACAATAATTTAACCTAACGAAAACAATTTCCTTTGACTGTATCATTTGCAATGACAATTAAGAAAAGTCAAGGGCAGTCGGTTAAACATGTTGGTGTATAATTACCAACACCTATATTTTCTCGCGGACAGTTGTATGTTGTTGTTTCAAGAGTTGCATCCAAAGAAGGACTAAAAATATTGATCACCGATGAAGATGGTGAAGATACCAATGTAACGTCTAACGTCGTATATGAGGAAGTATTTCGCAATGTGTGATGAAACTACATGTCAATATACTAAAAATTTCATATTTCTTTTACCGAATTATTGATAGGATTATCAGATTTTCTTTAATAATATTTTCAGATTTCATACATTTTATGAACTGTTTTATTTTGTCTACTATTAATTATCACATGCTATTTTTTTATCATTACCAATTATATATATTGTATTTTATGATTCCTATCAGCGCTTAACTTAACAGATCATCACGGATACAAATTGAAGGACAAAAAAAAGCCTATTTACTCAACTTATGAAGACCGGACAAATTCGATGGTTTGCTCCCACTTTTACAACTTGTAAAGTTAGGCGATTAATTTGAAAACTGCAGAGCTACTTCTCTTCTATTCTGCCTACTCCCGCGACGCCCCGATCAACACCACCGTCTTCTCCACCGCGGATCGTGAGGTTAGTTCTCTTATCTTTTTCACCATGCTAGGGTTTTCAGATTCATTTAGCTACAATCTCACTACTGTTCTGTTACTTTGATTGCGTTACCAAATTCTCCATCACTCCCCTTCGATTTCCTAGTTTAATTTTCATATTTCTTTACCCTTTGGTTTCAATTGCAATATTTGTGCTTCAGATTTCCCTAATTTTACTAACTTTTGCTTATTCCTTTCGTAAATAAATTAATTATTTCATTATAAAAATTTATTCTTTTTCATTTTTTCCAATATTTTCATACCTAGCCTGAGTTTAAAAATTACCACTATAGAAAAGGAAACACTGTTCGTCTTCGTTGAGTTAATTTTGAGCTTTGTAATTAACTTGTTTTTAAGTGATTTTTGTTTATCTACTTACTTCATAGCTTGTTACTTGGTAGAATGTTGGAAACACTGACCCTTGTAGTTCATGTTGTCCTTTGACAGATAAAAAATGCCGAAAGTAAAGACCAACCGAGTTAAATACCCAGAAGGCTGGGAATTAATTGAGCCAACACTCCGCGAACTTCAAGGAAAGATGAGGGAAGGTTGGAATTTTATCTCTTATATTATGTCTTACTAGATTTTATTTTATTATTTTAAAGAGATTTAATTCTGAAATCTATGGTAGTAATTTTTTGTGATGTCTTTTTTATGTGGCAGCTGAGAATGATCCACATGATGGAAAAAGAAAATGCGAGACTTTATGGCCTATATTTAAAATTGCACACCAGAAGAGTCGCTATGTGTTTGACCTTTACCATCGGAGGAAGGAAATTTCTAAAGAATTGTATGAGTTCTGTTTGGATCAAGGATATGCTGACCGCAATCTAATCGCAAAATGGAAGAAGGTATGCATCGCGAGATATTTTATGTGAAAGTACTTTTGTTTTTGTATATTTTTTTTCTTCTTCATAGAAGTGATTTCATTTGAGAATACGTAGAATAAGTTTGACTAGCAGGTAAGTGAGAAATCCAAACCCGAGACCGACTGTAATGAAGGAAGAGGTTAACTTGATTCTAAATATACTTTTGGGTTGATGATGCCTTAAATAGACGAGTAATATCTCCAACCACACACACCTTTGGACTGTGAAAGGCACACGCTACAATTAAATCCAATCTCCTTGTTTCTGCTCTGTTAATTGATTTGCTATAGAACCTTCAAGAATTACTTGAGTGGGTGGAACACCTAGTTCTCTATAATAATCCTAAAATGTTGTTCTATAAGAAGTCACCTTATAAGGCAATAATAAATTTCCTATAAGAAGTAGTTTGCACATTAGATACCTCTAATCTAAGAGTATGGATTGATCTTCGCACAACCATCATAGTTTACTACAAAACTAGCATACAATGTAATTCCTTGCAACAGGAGCAGTAATCAAATTGTTTAACCTCCATCCTAGTACTTTTGACTAGGGATGGCGAGTTTCGTTTGTCGTTCGTGGGCAAAAACCTGTCATCTGTAACTTTTGTCCAAAGTATGGTGTTGGGGTTTCTTACGGAGTGTTGTGTTTGTGTATGATCTCCATTTTAGTCTCTTGGAAATGAACCGTATGCATTAGTCTTGGTAGAGATGACCTCCTTAACTTTCTTAAGCTTCATTAGATTATGGCTACCCCAGGCCTTCGTAACAATTTTCTAGTTCTGGTTTCATCAATTCACTCTTGAAATATTTTCAAGAAGCACAAGATTTTGGAGATTCCACCATAATCTAGGTCAATATTCAATGAATGAACTAAGTACTGTGGATCTTCTTCTGGTTGCTCCAGTTGTGAATGGCTATTTACTTTTATATCTATCCACTATAATGAATACAGTTAATCATTCTGTGATCACTGCATTAGCTCCACACACTGTGAATAATACTATATCCCCTCAATACGATTGGAGAATCAGATTTTCAGTCTGATGGTGGACTTACGGTGACATGAGAAAATATCAATTCTTTAGGAAGTTTTGCTTTTTCTAAGATGTTACGAGGTCATAGTTATTTGCTAGCAACAATTATTGAAATATTCTGAAAATCAGATATATAATTATTGTATGCCACCTTCATCTCTCCTTCAGTTAATTAACCTACCAGTATATTATTATTACTATGCTTTCTTGGTTTTGAGTACTTAAATAACATGTTTTTGTTTTTGAACTGCAGCCTGGTTATGAACGTCTTTGTTGCTTGAGGTGCATGCAGCCACGCGATCATAATTTTGCCACCACTTGTGTGTGCAGAGTACCAAAGCAACTCAGGGAGGAGAAGGTTATAGAGTGTGTCCATTGTGGTTGCAAGGGATGTGCAAGTGGGGACTGATTGAACGTCAATTCTAGTATCAGGAGGGTTATTTTGTTGTGCTTTTTTGTCTTTGTTGTTGAAACCCTCATGGAGCTCAAAGTTCTCCTGGTTGTATTATTGTTTACTAACTTCACAACTCACAAGTGCTATTCGTTGAGATGTTGGCTAATTATTGATCATCAGCACCATCTGCATAGTTCAAAACTTGACTCTGTACTTTAATATTGATAATCTGTGTTAATTTTTTTTTGATAATCTGTCGTGTACTTTGCTCGATTCTTGATGATTTCAATATCTGGCATAAGAGTCAAGATTAATTGAACAAAGATTAGCATAAAAAACTTTTAACATTAAAGCACATTCATCCTTTATTTTTAAACTTTTGCTCTTGCTCATTACAAATGCCTAAACCATGTTTTTTTTTATTCAATTACATTCATCCTTTAACTTTTAATCCTTTATTTTTATATGTGCTTGATTTTCTAGTGGTCATAGCAATTAATTAATAAAGTTTTTAGTTGAGTTTTTCTGGATTTTTATTAGTTTTTCTGGGCAAGTTTATGAATATGGTGAGAAAGATGAAGAAGAAGAAGAAGAGAGAGGAAGAAGAATAAAAGGGGAAAAAAAATTGATTGGTGATAGTGCACTATTTTGGTTTTGGAGAGGAAGAAGAATAAAAGGGGAAAAAAAATCGATTGGTGATAGTGCACTATTTTGGTTTTGGTCCCTCTACGAATATCATTTTTCGGTTTTGTTCTCTCTCACCGTCGTCTGCTACATCTTTCTCTTTGCAATGTCACCCTTGGTTAGCCACATGCGTTTTGTAATGGGGGACAATTTAACTATTTAAGCATTTTTTATATGATTGTTATTCCTGCCATCCATTTTCCGTCGGCTCTTCAAATCATTTGAGTGACACTAGCTTGTGAAATATACTTCCTCTCTACGTAGAATGAATTATTTAAACAAAGTTTTTCTTTGGATAATTTAAAATCAAAAGTAGGAATATCAAGTGCATGCTTCAAAACCCAGAACGGTAATTGCAAAAATTGAAAATTGCCTAGCAAAAGATTTGTCTGTCACGACTTTGCCTTATTAATGCATCGACTAAACTTAAATCATACAAAAAGGGATATTATTTGAAGATGAAAATTTAATATTGTATTTCAACACTATAAAATACATCAGTTATAATTGTTGATGTTATTGGAAAAGAAAAATAATTAAAATCTAAATGTGGTCTAAATAACATTTTTGTACAATGAAACAGTTTCAACTTTAGACATCAGTATTAGACTTACGTTTGAACTATTCTCTCTAGATTTTCAATTTTCTGTAATCATGGTCTCTAGATCGTATTATATTTACATTTTTCTATTCAAATATATATCCCTTTGCTATGAACTGAAGTGAGCATTGATAATAAAAAAAATAAAAAACATCCCTATCCTCTTTATGGAAATGACAGGTTCATATTTATATACAAAAAAGAGACTGTGCCGAAAAATCTATTTGTATTCCACAGACACAGGGCAGAAATTCATCTATCCTCCTATCTGTCTCCATCTTCAGCACAAGAAAAGTAATTTTCAAGTTTGTCAGCATGACATTAGATGCCTCTAGGAGGTCTTTGATACCCTGAAAGAACATTAGGAAAATTTCTTAAAACAGGCACATCTTAACAACAAAGACAACAAAATAATTGCACCGTTGATAAATAAACAAGAAAGTTACAAGTCAGATAGATTGTTTGTTTTCTAGTCCATAACCATGTACATTGTTTGCTGCTTCAATTGACTGTTTATCATACAGCTTCACTTGATTCTATTGATTCATTGTATATTTGTAGGCTGGAAAATAAGGTGACAAGACTAGGCCAAAATCATTATCATCAACATAAGATCATCACTAACATCATTTTCATGTAGATGTTAATTATACACTTTACGTAGAATAAAAACAGATAACTGTCATCTGTACAGGCATAACTTACTTCAATCACAACTGCCGGCATGCTTTTACTTGAAAAAACCGTGCCATGTCATGCTAGCAAAACAAATGGTGTTTTAGCAACAAAAGCAAGTGAATCAAATAGAAGATTGTTTAATCAAAGTGGGTAGAGACTAGAAATAATATTTCAACAGACCCAATGATGTGTTTGATCTATAGTGAAAATTCCACACGGCATAATAGGGTTCATTTATCGTATATAATATGACTCGTGATTTGTGCTAGCATTTAGATAACCTTAATACTAAACATAAAGGATTTGAGGATTTCCAACTAGTTTAATGCTAAACATAACTTCATATGGGGATATAAGAATGACTTGGTGGTTAGGGCAGAGTTGTTACGGAGCACTAATAAGGAGGTAGAGGGTTCAATCTCCACCCTTAACATAAAACTAATAATACTGACATTTTCTGTTTCAAATAAAAAAAAAATAACATCATTTGGTTAAATCTAATAAAACAGTGCCAGTTCACTGTCAAGGACTTTCATACTGGTCCTCGGTACATGTGAAGTTGTGAACCACTGTCTCTGGCTTTACGTTGAAGCGAGACTATGAAGTATATTAACCGTAAGACAGAAAAAAACAATGCGTAAAATAACATGGGTTTGAAACAGATAAACAAAGGATAAAACAAATATCAAATCACAGGCACACACAGATTGTCCTAATTTGACATTAATGAGTTGTACATTCATTTTTTCAGAATTTATCAACTTGAATACCAATAGTAGGAAAATGAATGAGTCATAAAAACAACTTATTAACTCCTTTACATTCATGAATCCATTTAATAAATGCATCAACATTTAGTTTTAGTAATTATACAAACTTTTACATATATTCAGTTCACATTTTGTAAACTTTTATGCTGTCAATTATCATTTCCTAGCAATATCGGTTGACTAAGCTTTTCTTCAGTGTTGTTGGACCACAATACACTTATCCAATTATAACTTGATCGTAGCTAAACTTTCTTAAAGTCAAGAGAATATATACCCAAGCAAACAATTACTCAATTCCATAAATGCAAAGAGTATGGCCTAATTTGTGAACATAAGTCTACATATTCGAAGATATTTTATTTGAGGTGAGTATGTATCATAATAAATGTGCAAGAAGACATTAAAATGCTTACCACAAAATATGTCAAGGAGCAACTCTGTTAAGGGCCGACTCTGTTGGTCACATAAATTGTCAGGCAAACACATTCGAATGGTAACAATTTTGAATATAATAGTTAAATATAAGTTTTGAAGCCTATGTCAGTTCTCATTGTTGTGTCCGATGCTATTGATTATAGAAAATGAATGAACTGAAAGTCTGCATCAAATAAACACATCTACTGAAACTCTTCAAAAATGTGTTATTATTTTGGAAACAAAAATTCTCTTAATTCATTGTCTCCTTGGTTAGTGGACAAGTAGTTGATAATCATTTCTGTGGTGGTGGCATCTACAGAAAAACCTTTGTCTCTCATCATTGTAAGGTATTTTATTGACCTTGCAATCTCTCCTTTTGCTACCAAGCCTTGGACAAAGACATTGTAAGTGCAGCTATCAGGCATGCACCCATTCTCTTCCATATTACTCAGTAAGTCCTCAGCTTTACCCAACAATCCTTGTTTAGCAAAACCGTTAATCATAATGGTATAAGCATAAACATTAATTTGCAAACCTTTAGCAGGCAAGCATGAAAAAAGTTCCAACGCAGTATTTAGTTTTCCAGCAGCGCACATTCCGTCAAGTATAATACTATAAATCACAATATTAAGATCAAGATTACTCTTCTCCATTGCGTGAAACAGCGATAATGCCTCAGAAAGAAGTTGGCTTTTACACAGTCCATCCAATATAATAGCACAAGTTTGAAGATTGGGAACTTGACCGTATTTGTGCATATTTAAAAACAGTTCTTTTGCAGCCAATGGTCTACCAACTTGACAAAAACCACCTATGAGAGTGGTCCATGTGACAACATCAGGGGTGAAACCAACCTTAATCATTTCATCCAAGAGGTGCATAGCCTTAGTAATGTTTTTAATCTTACACCATCCATGGATGAGCGAAGTGTAAGCAACAATGTCTGGTAAACATCCCCTACTAACCATTAGTTCAAATACTCTTGTTGCCTCATTCATTTGATTTTGCAAACAATATCTATCAATCAAAGAATTATAGGTAAATACATCCGGCACTTTCCCTATCAAAATCATAAAACCAATCACACTTTTTGCCTGCATAATTTTCCCTTCTTTGCAAAGAGCATCCACCAAAATGTTAAGTGATTGCAAATCCGGCATCACTCCCATTTTCATCATCTCATCCAACAGCGAACCAGCCTCTTTCCAACGTCCGAAATTACAAAGACCTTGAATCAAACAAGTGTAAGTAACAAGATTAGGCCTAATACCCTTCCCACTCATTTCCAAACACAAACCTAACGCCTCGGATACCAATCCATCCTTGCACAAACCATCCATAACTGTGCTATAAACCACCACATTAGGATTCCAATTTCTTTCCTCCATCTTCCTTAACCACCCAACGGCTTCAGAAGTTTTGCCCATCTTACACAACCCATTAATCAACACCCCATAAGTCTTAACATCCGAACGATACCCCGTCTTTTCCACATGATCAACCAACTCCACCGCCCGGCCCACATCACCTTTCACACAAAGCCCATTGATAAGAATGGTAAAAGTCACAACAGAGGGCTCAAAACCAAGTTTAAACATAGTCCCCAACACAGAAAACCCAAAGGCAACCAACTTTAAATGGCAAAGTGAATTGATAACAACATTAAGAATAAAAGTATCAGGCTTTATACCTAAAGAAGAATGCATTTCTTTAACTAAAGATATGGCAGTTGTGTAATGCTTCATCTTCACGATAAACCCTACTAACAAAGTAAAGTCTATAACAGAAGGCAAAGGGTTCATTTTAGCCATGGTATGAAAAAAGTTCAAAGCTTCATCAATGTTCTTCAGTTTACCTGATTTGCATTGGTTTCTCATGAAATTCAGGAACTGGATTTTGTTGCTATGTGACTGAATTTCATGATTAATGTTTGTTGATTTGGTGCAATGAGAGTGAAGTGGAATATGCAAAGCTGGAGAAGGAGAAGGAGAGGTGGTAGTACACATGTGGTGAAGAAGACGAAAACGAGAGAGGAAAGAGATTCTTCGAAGCATTCAGGAAAATTCATCAAAGTTTACAATGACATTACGTCGAACACTTTGTAAGCACAGCAGTAGTGGGATTTCAAAGAAATGGACAGTCGATTGTTCTTACTAATTAAATTAGTAACAGAAACATTACGTCGAACAGTTTGTAAGCAATATTTGAAACGTTAAAAATATATAGCCAATCAACGTAGTCACTGTCCTTGAACATGGGCCACTGCTCCAACATACAGAAGAAGAAAAAACACACACCTTATCTGAGTTGATACCTGCTTGCTATGAGAATAGAAGGACGATGAAGATCACTGCTAACCTATTTTTGTTATGTAAATAGTACACGCAAAATTTCATTTGCCGTTTTTTTAGTTTAACATTTTTCTTGTTTTTGTTACTTTACTAGTGTTAACTTCTTTTTTTTTTTTTTAAGGAAGTAGTGTTAACCTTTTTAACAAGTTAGGTTAAACCGTATATTTTGGGTTTAACTCCACTTCTATGTGAGCTCTAGTGACCAGACTACTTGATAAAAAAAAACATGTTAAATTTGTCTCTTGGTTTTTTTATCTCGTCACTTAAAGTGAGACAATAATTGATATATGATTGAGTGTGGGAATGTATATTTATTCTCCGTATATTTTAACCAAATCTAAATTATTGATTAGATCTAAAGATAAAATTTTAAGGTCTCATCGATGAGGGACTTAATTGATCTCTTACCCTAAAATCCATCATATTATCGGGTCAAATACTTCTTGTGGTCCTTTAAGTTATATGTTTATAACATATTAGTTTTTGTTTTTTTTACCAATTCGTCCTTTAAGTTTATTTTTTTTTGTTGTTATAAAATTGGTTCTTTAAGTCATATAATATTGGCAATGTCATCAATCTTTTCAGCCAACTTCATTAAAAAGTGCTTATAGACCATTTAACATTAAGACGGTAGGTTCAAAAGTGCTTACGACATCAAACATGATTACATATAAACATTTTCCTATTCTTATTTTTGAATTCAAGCTTAATTTTACGAATAAATTTTTTATCAACAATTTTATAAATCAAGTGTTTTGAATGAAGGTCGAATAACACAACTATGAGCCATAGTTTTGAGAGCAGTGAACTTGGACAAATCAACTTAACATTAAACATCCACATAAACACTTTTTGACGGAGTTATGTGAAATTAGAATAATGGTGCAAATATTTTATGACTTAAAAGACCAATCTATAAAAAAAAAAAAAAAAAAACTTAAAGGACTAAGGACAAATCAACTCAATCGCTGTCTCATTTTCATTTTTTACAAGATGCTTCAATGGTGATTTTTTTTTTTTGGGTTCTTGTAGATCTTTGCACGAGGAAGCATTTAATTGGATTGGTTTGTGGAATCATAACCTTCAATGGATGATATAATTGGCGAAAGCGGAAGTTATACTCTACACCCCTACATTTATACCTTCACCCCAACAATTAACTCAAAGTACCAAATATACCCTGTATATAAAATAAAACCCAATCACACCCCACCTTTTTTTTTTCTTCTGGAAAACGCACAACAACTCAACAAGTGTTCACCCCCACCTTTTCCCACAACAAAGAGTAAGAACCCTTCTTTACTCAAAACGTTCGATTTGATTTTTCTTTAACATGCATCAATTCTTGCAACCCTTCTCTACACATTGTTGGATTAAAAGTAAATTTAATTAAAA
>Ga0315915_1001269_pt1 | contig 30116 bp, 11 predicted proteins | sample MpolbnodulesMG_FD_207738 | JGI IMG/M metagenome (GOLD analysis project Ga0315915, IMG submission 207738) | Medicago polymorpha root nodule microbial communities from Los Angeles, California, United States - branched nodules | ecosystem: Host-associated > Plants > Roots > Nodule | place: USA... | reverse complement strand
TTCCTTTTATACTTCGCAGGTGTCCGGAAATCATAATCCGGAATGCATATAGGTGTTTCCAGATTATATAATTTGAAGGACATGTTGGTAATTTGTGCAGGGCGCGCGAGAAGGCCATTTGGTGGCATAAGTAAATCTCTCTAAAATATTATAGACTTCACGTTATGTAATTCATACGAGGTTTAAAATGAGAGATTTGGAAGGTGTGCAAGAAGGATGAAGGGTGTGAAAAGAATTCTCAGGTTTACTTACCTTTGCTACGGCCCAGTGAAGTCCCACAACAAAGGTCTACTGAGAGGTCAAGTAGGCAGGGATATAGCAAGGCGAGCTATCTTTCCTATTTTTAATATTTAGACCCCATCTCACCTTTTATTTTATTAATTTTAAATATGTATCCAGTCTTTGAAAAAATAGCACCTTTAGTCTTTATAATTTTGTTTTTATTTTCCTATCATTAATCTTGTGGATAAATCTGTCAACAAGAGTTAGTTAGATAGTAACTAGTTAGTTCCTTAGTTAGAGGCTTGTTGAGCAAGTAACTCAACTTAGCATATAAGTATTTGTTTTGTATTAATTTGATAATGATATAACTCATATATTACATATCAATATCTTGTATCATAACCACTATGCAATATAATTTATAGTTCTATAATTCACCATAAACAAAACCCTCTCCATCCTCTCTATTGTCAACAAAGAACACAATGTTTTGAACTCTCTCCTTTCTCTCATCATTGAGTGTAAGCATCAAGCTTGCACCAACAATTACAAATATATTACATTTTGATTTTGGTCATTGATGTTTTTTAAGAAGCGGAAATAATATATATAATGACAAGAAAAGAAAGTATTGGACCGTCAATATATTCTTAAGGGCTCGAATGCCCTCTAGAAAGGATTAGGCGCCCTCCAGAAGGGCTCCTAAGGCCTAGGCGCGCCCTTTCAGAGGCGCCGCCTCAACTAGCTTCTAGAAGCATCTAGAGCTTAGTGAAAAGACTTAAGACCCAGCTTGCTTGGGGCTTAAGTCACGAAAAAATAAACTCATAAAAGGCTATAAATACTCCTTTTGGAATCATTCTCAAGGCATCACATAAACAATCTAAACCCTAGTTTCTAATATTGTACTCACTGCAAGTACAAGTACCAAGTTACGCCCAAGACCTGTTTAACAAGGAATCGGGACAAAGTCTCATAACACAACGAAAACAAAAAAAGCTAAAAGTCAACAAGCGGCACTACTTAGAGGAGTAACTAATACAAATAGGCATATTACTTCACAAAACACAAAAATCGAAATATAAAAAAAGAGTTAGATTTATATACCTTAAGCCACTACCAAGAATGAAGTTTCACCCTGTTAATAAACTATACGATAGGACTAAAATTTATTTCTTTCAAAGTTTATTTAATCCTTGTAATATTTAGAATATTTATTTTAATCCCACCAATATGATTGGTAAACGACTAAAATAAACTGCACGTATTACATGAACAAATTATTATATGAACAAGTTTTGCAAGAATTAAAAACAAAAATATGTATATTTGCTAGGACTAAAAAAAAAAGTACGGCTCCTAAAAGCAAAAATTACTATGTTTGTAGTAGAAACCAAAATTTTTTTTTTGGCAGTGAAACCAAATATATATTTAAACCTATTGTTTACAACCCAATTTTAATTTATTTTTAGGATACACCCCAAATTTTATTTTACTTTTCACTTCTCACTTCGGCAGATAGGATCCGATCCCCATAGATTGCTACTATTAAATATAACATATGTAATGGTTTGCTAACTTAGACCAACAAAAAACATAAATGTTCAAATTAGCAAAAAGTGTACATTTTTATTTAGACAAAAATATTCTTCATCTATATTATTTTAAACTAATAGCTTGAGGATTTCTTTAATAATTTTCATTAAAATATGTTTGTTAACTTGCACCAATTTGCAAACTTAGATCAACTTTTACTTTATTATAAATAGCTTGAGGGTTACTTTAGTAATTTTCATTAAAACATATTTGAGGGATTTAAAACATATTTGTTAACTTGCACCAATTTGCTAACTTAGACCCACTTTTATGACCTTTATTTTATAACAAATAACTTGATGGATATTTACTACCAATCTAATAAAAAAATTGCAAATCGAACCAATCCAAACCGAAACCGCTAAACACCACATTTGGTTCGGATGTATTCAGATCAATTTTTTACTCAACCGCATGGTTTGGTTTGGTTTGCGGTTTTGATTTTACAAACTGAACCAAACCAAATCAAACCGCAATATAAGAAAAACACTAATTAAATATAGGCTTAAATGCACTTTTCGCCCCCTATGTTTCAAAAAGTTGCGATTTTGACCCCCTTTAAAAAATGGGGATAGAAGGATGCTGATAAGTGGAGTCCAAACTTGCATGGTGTCCAAACTGGCATGATAAGTGAAATCCAAACTGATAAGTTGATCCTTCTTTAGGAGGGCCAAAAGTTACACCATGTCAGTTTGAACTTCACTTATCCACATCCTTCTATCCCAATGCCAGTTTACACCATCAGAGACTGAGAAATTGTCATAATCTCCATCAAAATCAGCTAATCAAAAGAGGTTCAAAAGTTAGGGGGTCAAAATATCCATTTTTTTTAAAGGGGGCCAAAATCGCAACTTTTTGAAACATAGGGAGTGAAAAGTGCATTTAAGCCTTAAATATATATCACTTTGACCAATACTCATAGAAATTCAATGAAAACTTTAATAAAATGACATATTTTTTCTTTTGTTAACTTTCTTCTGGGCTTTTTCTTTCAAAAAGGTATTTATATACTACTTGTACTCTTAGAGAATGATAAAAAAAATTAGCCTTTTGTATTTCTTACAAAATAGGATTACTTTTTGTCCGTGTTTAAATTTGGTCTACGTAGTCGAGAACATTGTTGGATGAAAATAAAATTGTAATGTTGGATGAAATTTAAAACATTCCTGAAAATATGTTGTGTTCTAGTTTTTTAATTTGATTTTAATGTTGAAAACAAAAAAAAATTATTGTCTAAAAAAACCGCATCAACTGATCCAATTCAAACCGCATTGAATTGGTTTGGTTTGGTTTTTATTTTAAAATTCAATCGAACCGAACCAAACTGCATACTTAATTATCTTGTGGTCTGGATGACTTTTAGCCTTAAAACCTAACCAAACCGCACCGCGAACACCCCTAACAAAAAGTACAGGAAAGAAAAAATGCAAACGATAATATATTGGTATAGTTTAGCTTATTCGTTTACACGTGTTTTGTGTTAGAACTTGTGTTTGGGGTCTGCTGCAATGACTTGATCAAGAAGATGATAAAGATGAACATGATGAAGTGTGCATATAAATTCCAAATATTGTTGTATATCTTGATTTTTGGGAAGATGTTGCTGCACTTGAAACCTGAAAAGTTTAATGGTTATGCATGTAAAACTCAAAGCGCATGGGGTTGCCACACTAACTTTTATGTTCGATTCGCCCCCACCAATAACTATATATTGGATGCAATAGAAATGACCGGCAAATCCCCTTCAGGATACTATGAGTTCCTTGACGTGTATTGCACAACCACACCAAACGTATCTCGTAACAGTATTTTACAGATTTATGGTTCCAACAATTCACTCATGCATTAGAGAATTGATAGATGATTTATAGTAAGAAAATGAGGGAGAATTATGTTGTGTGTCCAAATGTCAAACATTTATAGTGCATTATATGACCCTTCACATTAGAGAAAACACCCATTTGACTTGAATCAATGTTATGGTTCATTAAGCACTCATTTGCCAAATGTTATGATCATATACACTTGAATCAATGCTATGGTTCATTAAGTACCATTTTGCCAAAGGTTATAACCATATACACTTGAATCAATGTCATGGTTCATTATCTATCAATAAATAATAATGTTCCAATGTATATGAATGGTTCGCATGAAGAGTTACAACTTTTGGTTCTAAAGTGATTCCATTATTTTGGAAATCACCAACATTTTGCTTCCTCAAGTATTTCTTTATCTCCAATGAATACCCTTTTAAGGAAGACAAAATTGGCTACAAGTTTTATGTGAAAACCATTTTAAATTTATAAACATACTAATTTTAAGTGAATGATTCATAGTAATAGAACCCGAACGAGGAATGATGGAAAGACAACTAATGATAATGATATAGATATTTTGAACAATCCAAACTATGGAGTAGGCCTTTGAACAATCCAAACTATGGAGTAGGGCTATACAAATGATAGATTATGTCCGATCCTAACATTAGTTCGACCTAATCTTTAGAACCGAACTTAATATTAAATTTGATAAGATTTGGTTCTAATAAGGGGAAATTATACCTCGTACCCCTACAATTATACTCTCACCCTAAAATGTTACACAAATTACCCATTTTAGCCTCAAACCACTTCAGTTTTTTTTTTGTTGATCTAACCATTCACTTTCACCCCGACAATTCTACATCAGACAACTTATTTCTCTCTTTCCGAAAAACACAACTCAGGTTGCACCCCAACAATAGCCATCCCTTACAGAAACTTCTTTCTCTCAAAAATCATTAAATCACTGATTTCCAACATCAACGAGAGTGAGTTCTAGAGTCACTGATTTCAATCTTCTAGTTTATGTTTTACTGCCGGAAACATCACCTCATCGCATTCGAAAACATCAATATATGTTTATGGTTAGGATCTGGTTAGCAACGATTGTAGTTTAGATCTCTTTAGCGGAAAACACATATCACGATTCTGGTTCGGATCTGGTACGACTCTACTACAATTTTGACACGATTTTGCGAGGGTTCTTGTTTGCGTTTAGGCGTTTACCGAAAACAATTATAAAGGATTCTGAAATGATTATGGTGGATTCTGCCACGATTTTTTATTAAATTGTTAAAAAATAATGTTTTTTTTATTATTAATTTTTTTCTAAAATGATTGGAAAGGATTCCATAAACGTTGTGCTTGTAAACAATCAACATGGAAATGATCGTAAAGATCGCGGTACCAATTCTAGAAACGCTATGCTTAGTTTTACAAGAACTAACAACAAACCGGATAACTTTACTATTGTTTTCCGGTTTGAAATTTTGGAAAGGTAGTATGAATTTTCTGAATTTAAAACAAACAGGAAACGATTTTGAGAGTTATTCGGTAAAAAATTTGAAGCGTAAATGTCACCTGAATTGAAGTTATCTGAAACATATATATGTCATGTAAGGGTGAATTCATCAGGAATTTAGATAAATAAGAAAATAAATGTGCAAAAAAGGATAAAATTGGAATTATAAGTGATTTGTAAGCGTGAAGGTACAGATGTAAGGGTACAAGGTGTAATGTTCCTAATAAGGATGAGACAATACCAAGACAAGATCAGGTTGATCTCTAGACAAATCATCAATACATAAACTTTTTTTTTTGAAAAATAATTATTCAACACTTTTTTTAATCGTATGACCACATCAATAATAATTCTAGTAAGAAAAAAACTCAGACCACTACTCAATAAAGGAACTATTTCTAATTATATGAGGAATCACCGAGACAGAAGTTTGAGCCAAAACTGTAATTTTATTTGTTGATTTTCACACCTCTGTGTACAAATTTTGTGACCATGAATCAATGAATCAACAATGGCAAAATCAAATTTTAACTTTCGATGCACAAATTTGTTATTTGTTATGCCATTAGTGTGGTTCTATAAAAAGTAAATCATCACAACACAATATAGGTGTAAATATCAAATTTCTAACATGAACATGACTAATACAAATCTACATTCATGAATCATAAAGTGAGTTTGTGTGTTAAATAGTAGACTGCAATGGAGTGTGAGAGTGTTAAAAAATAATATATAAAAGAAAATTAAAAAAAGTCTGTGTCCTCAAACTAAATTGGAACGGATAATCCAAATCCAGTCTCTATTTCAATTGTGTCATTGTCCTGTCCTTTTATTTTTTGATCGGGTCAAACGGACCCATTGTGTTTGGGGTGCGACGGATTGAAAGACCAGAGCAGTTTTTGTACACCCCTACTATGGAGGGTTAATGAAAAGGAGACTAAGAGCATCCACAATATTACATGGTAAACTAATAAGGACTCTTTAAAAGGATCACGTGTGTATATATTATTTATTTATAATTTTTTAATAAAAATATATATTAAAGATCCAATGACTTCAATGATAATACACTAATAGAGACTTTAATGTGTAATGCTTGAATAGATCTGAGTAACTTAATTGTTGAGGTGGAGTCATCTTATACATATTTTATTACTTTTTTTTTATCGAGGAAAGAGAGTCCTTATATAGTTGATGGTATCTAATATGTATCAATTTTTTCCTCCTCCAATGGGGTCCTTAATAGGTAGGGTCATTGTTAAATAAATGACTCCCCGTTGAAGATGCTCTAAGAAGACTAGTGTGGTGTCTAAGTAATTGGTTGTGAAGTTCCTTAAAAAAAAAAAAAAGTAACTAGTGAGGTATACAATAAGAATACTTTAAAAAAGTGAACTATTTTCGTAAATATGATAAAATAGAAGATCAAAAGTGCAATTAGTAAAGTATAGTAAATATATTTTTTGAATAATATCTCCTGCAAGAATAAATTATTGGGTTCGAGAAGCTATGAATGAATAATATTCTCTTGCGGCCATACCTCTTGTGTTGGAGCATAGCTTTGTGGGTAACTAGAACTTTGCATTCTGCTACTGTTACTATAAAATATTTGGTTCATCTAATCTATACTTATGACTACTCTTTACTTTTTGTTAATTCATTTGCCGGTCTCCGTCACATAGTAACAGTAATTCCCCACTATTTTAGCTTGTTTATCAAGAAAGAGTTACAATTTTCAATGATATTGGAAAGGTGAGGTAACTCACATTCACTATCTAGTATTCATGATTGAAACTATTTTCAAAAGAGTTTAGTCAAGAGCCAGAGAAACTTCCTAAGACCAAGAGAAATGAGCAAGTGTGAATAGTCAAGTTCATAGGAACACCTTATATGAATTTCAATTTCCAATTTTTTTGGGTATTGTTTAGTGTATTGAATATTTCGTTGGGGTGTTTACAAGGAAGTGAATAAGAAGCTTCTTATGACATAATATAAATGAAAATGTTTGTTGTACACCCAAATTCAATTGGCATTTTGCAAGAGAAAACAATAGAAAATGTGACTTGATATATGTAATATGTTGGTAACATGATGATAATAGAGATAAAAGTTAAATAAATATTGAATGAATTTAATATGAAATATTTGAATGTTTAAATACAAAAGTTGTATTATAAATTTCAAGAATACTTATCGGTAACCAGCGTTGCAAGGACGTTGGTTAAAGAATCAAAACTAATAAGTATGTGTTTGTTTCCGCGGTGGGATACCTACCCACCCAACGTGCGTTTCCCAAACTCTCCAAATTAAAGCTTATCTTTCGACAAAAATAAAAAAACTTAAACGTAAATCCGAACATGCCATTAGTTTTTACTAAAAAAGTTTAATAAACTGATTTTCAAGAAAAAATGAAGTTGATTTCTTTTACCAAAAAACTGAAATAATATATGGCCATTGAAGATGCATTTTTCTTTACAGCTAGACCAGATAGTCCAAACAAACAAAGCCTTCCTTTTCCCCTTCAAACCTTCAAATGTGTAGTGGTGTCAGACCCCATCCTCTATTTATTGCAAAGTCAAACTAAACAAAGATGGGTAAGCAAGAAAGTTGTACAGATATAAGCTGATTCCAATGGTGAACTACAGTTAAAGTACGATGGGACAACGATGCAAAAAGCAGAAAATTTCACATAAATGGTTCAACAAATCTGTGTACTAAAGTTTATATTATGAGATTTTGTTTCCTCAAAAGGAAGAAAGTCCAATTGAAGGGCAGTCACTAATCACTATAGTGACATTAACTGCAATGTCATGTGCTGTGCCTATGCTACTCACAACTTTTGCAACCTAGAAAAATTAGCATCGCACTTTGTTTGATAGAAATAAATGAATGTGTGCAAAAGTGGGTCTGCAATTCAAAGTAGAAGGTCATCTCATTGTTTTTTTCTTGGTGAGGTCATGGTCAAGGTAAGGTAGTCCACCATGTAACTTGCTACAATTATATTATATATAGTTGCAAATAGAGCAGGGGCCACATAGGAAGAAAAACTCAATTGGTGTTTGTGTATCTCTTTGACTATTTGTGTTAACCGAAGACAAAGCACACTGGTTGAAGACAAACAAAAAGGTGTAATTAGTTTAATCCATTTTCAAGTTATATTTCATTGGACATGTTTGGCACATCATGTCATGATTTTCTTATTATGCATTGTTCAATATAACTACTTAGTTTGCCATGTTTAGAATTAGTGTTTGGTATTTGAATAATGGCAACTTATACACATGGAAATGTTCTAATGTGCAGTAGCAGAGGAAGCCATGGATCAAAATAGCTCAAATAATACAGCTATAGGTATTTACACTTTAATGTTTTCTAGCATTTGTTTCTTTTTAGGTGCCATTTAGCCTGGACCCTTATAAGTATTGGTCCATTCTGGACAAATGGTGAGAATCATTGGATAAAGTAGACTTATAGATCCTATGATGTTCTCTCTACACCAAAACATATTCTCTTATTTTGCCCTCTCATTTGTATTCTCTCTCACCTGTTTTCCAGCAACATAAAAATGCAACCTTCTGCTTATGTGTGGCTATGGAAATCTATCCTTCAACAAACAACATTGAAATTCTACAATTGAATTTATTTAGGATATAAAGGGAGAAAAGTTAACTTCCACAATAGAAAATATATGTATGAATCTTTCAAGTTTCATCTCTAAAATAAAACTAAAAAAGGCACACTAAAAATCTGGAAAAAAAATACAAAACAAAGGGAAAATCAGTCGAAGGCAAAAAAAAAAAGACACATCACAAATGCCTTAATGCATATCTAGCTACTTAGAATTAAGTTAATTAAATTATTATTTTACCATTTTTTTCTTTCAACTTCACCATGTTATTCTTATTGATTTAATAAATATATTGATAGCAAAATCAATCCATGGTTGAGATTGGAGATCTTAAATCTTAATGCATCAATTTATCTCCACAATTTGCATGGATATATATCTACCATGAAATAGCTAACAAAACCTTCAAAAAACCATTATCAAACAATTCGCAAAGACTTCTCCTTGCAGAAGACACCGATAAAAAAAATGGGGTCATTGAAAATAAAAAAGAAACCCCAAAGAGATGGAACAATAAAGGGAACAAAAGCTTCCTGGGTACGAAGAAAGCCAGCCACACTGGGAGAGAGAGAGAAATGAGATGGGAGAGATAGAGTTTATGAATTAGATTTAATATGGTATGGGTAGACCATAATAAGTTTTGGTAAAATAATCTAATCTAACATGGGACAAAAGTGGTCTAACGTGGACCGATATTTTAACAAGTCCATTTTATAATAGAAAATTTCATAAAATTGTATTGGATGAAGAGTTTGGAAGGTTTTAGAGGGTATACAGTTTTTCAATTCCAATCTATGTTGTTATACTTTCAAGTTAAAAATACATTAATCATAAGTTTTAGTTTATCATTCTGTAAAAAACTATTCTCTTAATTTTTTTAAAGATTTTCAATTTTTTCTCAAATCTCATCCCTCTAAAATCCTATGATTCCTTTCCTCCAAACTCGCAAACATAATCTTATGGTTTACTTTTCTAACACAAAAATGACATATTCTTGCTTAAATACTTTTAGTTGTTTTAACGTATACAATTGCATATATTATATAAATCTTTTCAAAATTATGTCATGCAACATTATTGATAATTACTTGGGAATTTATCCTTCTGACAACAACAAAATTTGTGAGGATAAATTCCAAAATTCACATAAATAATTATTATATACTAGTTAATATTTAACCATACAACTTCACATAAATAATTAAATTTAACCATTTATATATGCAATTGTGTGATCAAAAGTGTAATTTCATTTGGAAATTTCATTTCATTAGGACCAAATTTGTCAGAGTTGGAAGAATTACAAAAAGAGCATGATGAGAAAAGTTCCAAAATTCAAGAGCTCAAGAAACAGATTGAATCAACAAAGCACCGTTTGGAAAATAAAGAGAAGAAAGGGGATAAAATGGGAAGTTTCAATGCCTTAAGCAAGAAATATATCAGTCTAAGAGAGGAATACAATGCAATGCTAGCTGAAAAATCAATGGGGTCAAAGTAATTTTACCTCTCAAGTTATTAGCCTCAACAATTAGTTTTATTTGGTATCGAAGCACTTAAACTAAAGTTCATATCTAGTTGAAGCTATAAATATATATATCTAATCAAAAGTTAACTAATGGCTCTCAATGTATTCTATGTGATGATAATATAATAGTAATGTGTGTATTATAAATCTTTGCAACTTTAATTTTATTTCGTAGAATTAATATTAGCTTAGTTTGTGGTTAATGACGAGGAATTTCTAAAATTTGAGATTTTTATTTAGGTTGAAACGATATGTAAACTTAGTGTCCGTTTGTTTAAGATTAATGAAAAAAGTGGATCTAATATTCAATAATTCAATAATGTTTTTTTTAGGGGATCTAGTATTCCATAGTGTTGAAATTAATTTTTAGAGAATTTACTTAAAATTGAAACAGTTTTTAGAATTTTTTTTCTTTAACAATTTTTCATCAGAAACTCACACACACATAAGTGAAGGATCCAGGTTCAAACCATGTTCATAGCGTCCTGCCCTATAATTTTGGTATTTTTGTCTTAGGACTTGTGGATTATTAAATAATAACTTTTTAATTAGCTAGTTTAAAGAATCCTTTTCTAACATTGAAGTTTTACATTACTCGATCTATTATACTTTTTAACCTTCAAATGACTTTTAATATACAATTCTCAATTCTCACAGAGGGCAATGCCCAAGAAAAAACTACAAAGTTATCGTAACATTCTTTGGCATGCAAGCTTTGGGTATGTCATCAAAAAGAAGATTTTAGAGCTTCTTTGGATTCCAAAGTTCTCACATATGAATTTTGATTAAAATTAACCAACCAATGACCACATATGCTTCCCTCGCACCATGTGTGCTTAGAAACAATATTGTCATGTAAGATATTGAGATCCTAAATACTGCAGACTAAGATAAGGGTGTGTCCGTTAAGCTTGCAACTCCCTATTACCATATCGATTAGAAATTTGGAGTTACTCTCAACTGCGCGTGGATAGTTGTTTCGTGCCCATTCCCACAATTAGAACAAATAGGAGAAACTCCCGCAATCCACATGAAATTTAAATTTATGTATTAAGCACAATTCAATTGGTAGCTTCAAGAACAATTATATGCGGGGGGGCCTTAGGTTCGAACCCCGAACTTTCTACTTTTCACATTTAAAATGTTTGAACTTTAGCCACTAGATTATTTGACAACAATAGTTGTTGAATATAATGGCAATCAATCACTATTGTTTGTCTCCTTAATTCTTCATATCCAATTGGCTAAACGTTACATGAAAAAATCAACCTTTATTCCATCAGTTTTCATTGCCATAAATATCCTTTATATTGCTAAGAAATCTGGCAACGGAAAGATAGGGCCATTCATTTAGTCTGTGCCACTAGCATCATGCTTTATATTAAGCTCTCATCCTTTCCATTGTTCTTCGACCATAATTTTGGGTATTGTTTGTGAAGCTCCATCGTGTTTGGCCTCAAGTGCACAAGTTCAGATACGCAGTTGTGTAAACCTTGGGGAGGAAAACCGGATATTGGATTGCATCGGAGGTCCACCGGAAATTTGCTTTCAAGGCAGTGACTTTTGTCACGGCACAGCAACTCTCTTATATCTTTCTTAACTCTCAATTCTAGTTTACTCTTAATATTTCCAACAATCTGAAAGCAAATTTTATTTACTTAGTTATATTTGGAAATATTAACTTTGTGATTTTTTTCTATGTATCATGTTGGTTCGAATTGCATGGAAACGATCACTCGATACCCTCATCTAATGGATGGTAAAGAGCGCTGTGGGTGATAATTCAAATAAATTGATGTCTAATAATTTGAGGTAAAAAGGTGACCTTCGAGTTCAAGTAAGCCTTAAACTCAAAGATGTTTATGCATATAGATGTTGAATCTAAAAGTGTGATATTTTTTATGTTCATCGTTGCAAGAGATTATCCAAATATTTTTTGATCGGTGAAAAAAAAATTAATGGAAACATTTATATGAAAACTTCTGCATCCGTAGTCTTAATTATATCTTAAGGATATCGTATGGATTTATGGTATGGTAATACTGTGATTCATAAGCATGAAACATTCATAGTAAAGCATACGGTTTCATGGCTTTCTTTGAAAAAATTTATAAACAACTTTTGTGGGATTTTTATGAAAAGTAAAGGCATGAATTTGATTATTTATTTGTTAAGAAAATCTCTTCCAAATTTCAAAAGTTTCTATTGGTCTTTTCATGCCTAAATGTGACAATAATTGAAAGATGTGAAGCCCGGATACGAGATACGATACGGATACGATATTGCACCGATACGTCGATACGGAAAAATTACAAAAATCAAGATACGATACGGCTGTGATACATTAATAAAAAAATTATATAATTAAATGTAGAATATAATTATAACCATTTTTTTAATATTCAAATATATTAACAAACAAAAGAAACTAGTCATAGGCTTGTAGCACATCAACATAAATATAAATAATATTGACGATTAAGAGAGTGGTGATTAGTCAATTACATACGCAATATATCTCAAAAAGAGCGCCATCAATGCTATACTATATATGTTAGTGCTATACTTTATCGATCCAAAAAAGAAGCACTATATCCAAAAAAAGAACACATCAGTACTCAAGAGTTGTTATTTTACTTAACAGTAATTGGGAAATATTGGGGCAGGTATCGGTGCATGATAATTATCGGATACTATCCTGATACGTATCGGGAAATATCGGATAATTATTTTTTTAAAAAATAAAATTTAATCTCTGGATACTCTCCTGATACGTATCGGGAAGTATCGGGCATATATCGATGTAGGATACGCAGGGGATACAATACATCATCCATTTTGAAGTATCGGGGCTTCACAGATTGGAAGTATAGCTCTATTTCACAATTTTAAGAAAAATAAAATAATTTTATGCATGAACTAGTTTATGCATTTGATGTATTGTTGATGAGAAAGTTATACATTTGATGCATTGTTGATGAGTTTATATAATCATATAATTTATGTTTAACTTTCTCTTTTATGTGTGGGATGGTTATATATATTCTTACCTCAGTAAAGGCAGAAAAGTTATCCTCCTTACCTAATATTTTTTTTTATAAAAAATGTGGGGGTTATGAGAATTTACCTTAATTTGGTAAATGATGTTAATTAGTTTTGCTTCTAGTCTTGTTATTTTCAATTGGATTGAAATTGTTGGACCAAAATGGAAGTAAAAGTATTAGGAAAAAAAATGGCATAGATTGTATAATATTATTCTCTTAGTAAAAGTAGAATATATCTCTAAAATTAAGAATAAAAGTCTATGCTTAAGAAAGTTTACGATCTATGAAGATGGAATGGAATTAACAAATTCTATTTTATTGTTAAAAAAGAAGGCAGTAGTAGAGAACTACATTTTATGATAAATATGATTTGAAACTGATGAATTTGCCTTAAGATATTAATCTCATAGATAGTAAGTGTAACTTCAAAAGATAATCTCTCAATTTGATTGTGTTATGAATTTTATCATACATGTCATTGCATGTGGTATAATGAATAGATGAAGTGTATAAATTAATAAATCTCAAAGGTGATCATTTAAATATCAATTAGATTTTCTAAACTATCAAAATGATGTTACAATTTAGATATCATGTTTTTCTAATTGTCCATCTCAGAAGGATTGAATAATGTAAATTGAATCTCAAATAAAGATGAGGTAAGTTCGATTACTAAGCACTTGTTTATTTCATGAGAATGAGTTATCTCTTGAAAATAAATAAAGCAAATATGTGTAGTCATATTTACTAATGGAATCAAAAGTCATTGCTCTTGAATTTGCAGGTCAAGAAGCATTATGTTTGAAAGATTTAGTGTGAATGAGATATCTTTATGGAGGAGATCCTCACCTTCTAAATATTTTGCGATCACAAACTATGAGCTATGTGACTAATAATGATGTCTATGAGAGACGACACAAATCCTTTATGAAAGGAACTTTAAATAATGTTATCTCACTAAATGAGAAGTGAGGAAAAAAATTTAAAATTAAGATCCTTATGTGAAAGGATTATCCAGGAAAGTTGTCCTGGATACGTCGAGGGGGATGAATTTAAAGCCTTGAATGGAGGAAAATATGGTGGATACCCAATTTGTGGTCAAACGAAGCCATATGAATACTCCTATATGCACTGTATTTTTCATCCCTATGACGTGTGGTAGTGCTTAATGTGAGGTTGAACTTTTAGCTCTTAAATGAGTTCATAGTCCTAATTTTTGAGTGGTCCTTATGAGACGAACTTGATGGACTCGCCGCTTGTTAAATTTGAGGTTGAACATTTTTTATGTTCTTAATAAATTCATATCCTTTTATGGTGGTGCTTTTGAGACGCACTTGTTGAATTTACCTACTTGAGTGTGAAGGCTTAGACCACCTTCTATGAAAGACTTGAGCAATCTTTCTAGAGCACTCATGAGCGACCCCAAGGTGATAAATGTCTTAAATATTGATGGAAATAATTATCGCGGAGCTATCACAATTTTAAAAGTAAAAGTGCGTGTTGTGGGGGTCTCATCTAAAGTCTATTAAGTTCGAGAGTAATTCACTTTATAGATATAAGATATCGCCTCACTTCACTACGTGTTAATTCAATCCTTGTGACATTAACACTTAAGCATGACAAAACGTTTCCTTACCCAAAATTCTACCTCTTTTCCTTGGCAAGATTTAAATTCATTTGTCTTGATTGCCATTAGTGGGGATTGTTGGATATAATGGAAATCAATCACTGTTGTTTGTCTCCTTAATTCTTCATATTCAATTGGCTAAACGTTACATGAAAAAATCAATCTTTATTCCATCAGTTTTCATTGCCATAAATATCCTTTATATTGCTAAGAAATCTGGCAACGGAAAGATAGGGCCATTCATTTAGTTTGTGCCACTAGCATCATGCTTTCTATTAAGCTCTCATCCTTTCCATTGTTCTTCGACCATAATATTGAGGATTGTTTGTGAAGCTCCATCGTGTTTGGCCTCGAGTGCACAAGTTCAGACACACAGTTGTGTAAATCTAAGGAGCAAAACCGGATATTGGATTGCACTGGAGGTCCATCGAAAATTTGCTTTCAGGACAGTGACTTTTGTCACGGCACAACAACTCTCTTATATCTTTCTTAACTCTCTCAATTCTAGTTTACTCTTAATATTTCCAACAATAGTTACATCAACAAATTTGTTTTGTAATATTACTAAACATACAAAACAAAGTTATAAAATCAAATTGTGCGACTGTGGAGTTCAAATGTTTTTCCCTAAACGTACATTATTGGTAAATTCGATTTTATAACATGGACATTTTTTTTAAATAAGGACAAATTTCTTTTTTAGGGTATCAAAGATAATTTTTTTAATAATATCAAGGAGAATTCTTCGAGACAGTTGAAATTAACTTGGTAAAACAAAAAAAAAACATAATGACTTAAATATGTAACTCGTCGTTGTAAATAGAGGTCACTTGAGTTTTGATCCATATATTTGCTAATTTTTTCAAACAGCCCCTACAATTATTAGTTTCTTAAGTTTTCGTCCTTAATCCCAATTTCACATAGTTAGCTTGCTCCAAAAAAGTAAACAAAGGTCACATTTGCGAGAAAATGGGATTTAGAATGAAAACTTGAGTAATTAGTAATTGTAGGGGATCATTAAAAAAATTAATAAATGCAGGGACCAAAATTCAAATGACTCCTAATTGCATGAACATGTTACATATTCGAACCAAACATAATTAATTAATCATCCCCATTCCCAAGATCAACTCATTAATCTAGACTGTCGTCACTTACCATGGAGAAAAACTATCCATGATTTGGTTGTGTGGTCATATTATTTAAATATGCAATCAAAAGTATAATAATAATTTTTTTATTTATTAAATCCTTTTTTTTAACAAAAAAAAATGATGTTTATTCATTCAAATTGACAGAGTACATCATTCAACATCGCTTAAAATGTAAAGGATAAAGTTACAAACAAACTTAAAACATTCAAGTTAATATCATACAACAACAAAATGCCTATGGATAATATGATAAAATTAAAGTGACTGAAATACTCATGCTCCGAATCTGCTACGTTAACTTGTAAATCATTGATTGAATAGTCAATCTTTCATTAGAAACCAAATGAACATTGCAACAAGAGTGAAAACCAAGCAACGCCGCGCAAGACGAAGAATAACTCAATGCCACACTTAGATGAGAAAATCACGTAGAAAAAAAATCTAAATCTATGTAAAAATCATTGAAATATATATATAGAGAGATGACGAAGGATGATTTCGGGTATTTTTTTTACTTAAAATCACCCCCTCAATGAAGACAATAAAAGAGAGTAAATTAAGGACCAAAAGAAAGAGGAACTTGATAGAGATGTTAATGATCTTCAAAACCCCACTTAGATTCCAACTTGAACTATCAATCAATATTAATAATAATAAAATATTACAACTTGATTTTTTTTTTTTTTTTTATATATAAACGAGAGCCGAGCCCAAGCATGAAATATGTTTGAATACACATGTTTACATACACTATCACCATATAATAATTAAATATAATAAAAAAATAATTAAAGGGAAACTATAAGAAAATATTATTCCTTCCCTCCAAAGACGAGAAGAGGAGCTTCGAGAATATGAACTTCGAGGATTAGATGATCTAAATAATTGACCAATTTGATATTTGATCTTTTTATCAGGAGTAAACAAACCATAGTGTCTTTCAGTTTCATCTGGTCCTTTATTATTTTCATCAAACATGGCAAATAAGTAAGTCTCTAATGCTTGATTAAGCCTATTAGGAGTCCCACTAATCACATGCTTAATCAAATTCTCATGGTAGATTTGTGCGTTTTCAACTGATGCAGCAAAACCACCATCTGAAGGCCATCCACTTTCTGATACTACTACTTCCAAATTAGCACCACCAATTTTCTCAAGAGCTGCATAAAGCGCCCCTAATGTTGCATCAAATAGATTTTGGTACTCATGTTGACCATCATTCACCTTTATAGTTGTTGAAGTAAATAGTGCAAATGAAAGGTCAATGTCATTTGTGTCACTTATGTAGCTAAAATAAGTGTACACATTAGCAAGCAATGGTGCCTCATTGTCCACAAGAAATTTAACTATTGGAGTTATATATGAAATTGAAGAAGGACTAAATACTCCTTGTGATGGAGGATATGAACTTCCTAACAAACTCATTTGTATAGCTGTTGAAACCTTAATTTGATTTTGTAGATTGAAAGATGCTAGTGCTGTATAAATGTTATGCATTGCAAGCAAAACAAATTTTGATGTTGCATCATTACTAGGATTTATTTCATTCCCAACAACAATGTACCTAAACTTTACGTCTTGAGAGTATTTTAGTATATTGTTTTGGACCCAATTCGTAGCTGATGAAACATCATTGGCAATTGATTGAATGTCTTCATTACGGACCCCAATAACAAGTTCTATGTTAGAGCCTCTTAAAGCCTCTAAGGTTGCTTGATCAGGATCATATATTCTCATTCTTCCAATGCCATTTGTTTTGTAAAGATCTATTACTTCCTCAGCAGAAGGTAAATTGTTCGCAACTCGTCCATAGCATACTCCTATTGATTGCGCTGTTGCAATCGATGAAAATAATAACACAAGTTATGTTTGTAAAATATTGAAATCAATTTTTTTTATTTTTATAAACGTTTTAAATCTTAACTTTTATCTTTTCGAAAAAGATGTTATTTTTCCAAAAATCTAAAATCACTCATTTTAGTCCCAGTGTTGTGAGAGATCCAAATCGTGTCTAATTAAAGGTCATTTGAAAATCTTAGGGGACAAATAATGTATTTGGTTTATGTTTAGCTTGTCAAAAATGGGCCGGGCTAATGGGCCGGCCCATTAGCCCACATTTTTGGGCCAGGCCTAAAAAACTAACCCAAAAATACACTCGGACTTTTTTGGCCCAAGCCCATTTGGCCCATACAGAAATGGGGTCAGGCCGATCTGGCCCATTATTATTATTTAATTTGATTTTTGTTAAAAAAAATAGTAAATTTTAGAAAAAAGTTATCAACTATTTTCAAATTTATTAATAAAAAAATATTTTAATAAATAAAATTAATAAAAATGAATGATTTTAGCTTAAAGTTTTAAAATTTATAAATTATTAATTTGATTTAAATGAATGAATAATCTAGAGTTTTGTTAATACTCAATGTTAATGTCAAAATTATTTGCACTTTTATGTCCATCAATTCATATTTTAGCAAAAAAATAGTGGTGAGTGACTAATATATAAAAAATACATATGAAAGAGTGAATAAATTTTAAAAGTAAAAATAAACGGGCCGGGATGGACTGGCCCATGGCCTACACAGGCCAGGCAGGGCTCTAGAATTTGCGGCCCAATTATAATTGGGTTGGCCCGGCCTGATCCATTTATGTAGTCGGACCTCTCGGGCCAGACTGGGCCAAACCCGGGCCAACCCATTTGACACCTCTTGTGGTTCCATTAAAAGGTTATGGAAAAAAATCATTCCTTTTATATGGAAAAAAAACATATATTGAACGGATGAAAATCAAAGGGAGTCTTTTACGTCAAAAAAATAAATAAAGATTTTTTCCATGATCAAGACCCAAATTCAGGGTGCTGTCTAGGGTGCATGACCCTAATAGGTCTCTCACCGCAGGAGACCATAAAAAAGGCCAGTTTTTTTTTGGTATAACTAAAATGACTTTTTAAGTGTGATAACAATATTTTATTTAATAGGAAATTCAAAAATTGACATTGTAATTAAATGAAAGGTTCAATATGTTTTGGTATTTATATGGGGAGGGAAGTGTAATTTACTCTTTTTTATATCCAATGACTTTTAAATATCACTGATGAAATTAATTGCAGAAAATAAATAAACTCATTAAATTGAATTAAAATGTTATCTTTCTATACAATTGAAAATAACAAATTACACGCTTCAAAAGAAAATAAGTAACTATTTTGACAAAAGAAAGAAAATAAGTAATTAACTACTGTTAAAACGAGTTACTGAAATCAATTATTAATTAAAAAATAATAAAACCTTTTTTTAATGTGATTTATGACTAGTCACTAATAATGATTAAAATATAAATCAAATTACTAATTAAAGAGTTGATTTAAACTCACGTAAAAAGAATTTAGCTTTAAATTCATCTAAATTTAAACTCGTGTAATTTGTTATTTTCAATTGTATGAGTTTATTTATTTTCTGCAGTTAATTTAATCAATGATATTTAAAAGTCATTGGATATAAAAAAGAGTAAATTACACTTCTCTCCCCTCTTAAATACAAAACATATTTAACCTTTAATTTAAATGCAAGGTCAATTTTGAAATTTCCTATTAATTAAAATATTGTTATCACAATTAAAAGTCATTTTAGTTATGCAAAAAAAAAAAACCTGATCTTTTTTATGGTCTCCTATGGTGAAAGATCTATTAGGGTCATGCACCCTAAACGGCACCCAAATTCAGTTACTTTACAAGCTCATGAATAGTAATTACATATTTTGAGAGATAAAAACAAAAAGATATTTCTTTTTTTTAAAAAAAAAAACACAATTAAGATCAAACACTAACTTTTGTAAGTTTTACATAAATTTCAATATCAAAAGCTACTTGAAGAAGATCCCATTAAAAAGACAGTTGAGGAAGACCATAATAGATATTAAGATCAAACAAGATACGTACCTGTTCCTGTTATCTCCAACCCAACAAGCACAAGAAGCAACAATAAGAAAACCATGTTAGCTTGTTATGGTAAGTGTAGCTTTAAAAAGATGAAAGTGACTTGACTAAAACGGAAGGGACCTATGTATTGATGTTTTTTGTTTTTGGTACATTGGTTTTTTGTTTTCTTCAAATACTACAACTCATCCGTCTGTCTATATATACATTGTGAAATATGAAACTACATTTTAAATTGCCTTGTGCTTGGACATTACTCCGTGACATCTTTTCAGTCAACATTAATTTTGCTTGGACATTACATTGTAAATTTTCTAATAATGTCTCAATATTGCAATTGAATCTAAACATTAATTATCATTAACTTTCAAATTAACACCAATATCCAATATGTTCCTCTAAAAAACCAATATCCAATATCTTAAATTAGAAACTCACACACACAACTGAAGAAGTCGAGTTCGAATTTGATCACAGTGTCCGACTTTATAATTTTGACATTTTTATCGGTTGAGTTAAAACTTATGAAATGTTAAATAATCTTTTAATTAGTTAGTTTAAAGAATCCTTTTCAACATTCAAATTTTAAATTACTTTATCTATTATATTTTTTTATCAATTGAACCAAGATTTGAAGTTTTATAGAATTGAGTTTCAAATGCATGCCTATGTTTTTGTTTAATAACTAGTTATGTAACTCGTGCTTTACACAATATTTTACACATAATTATTTAATATAAATATTTATATTGTTAAATTAATTGTTTAAATTAGAATCAATTATTATTGGTTTAAATTTCGAAGGATTGAGGACTTGATTTTACATAATGTTTCACTCGTAGAGATTATAAGTTTGTGCAATGTACAAGAAATTGCAAAAGAATTTGACTTCAAAGAAACCGTTAGAGGACAAGGCTAACCAAAGACAATAGGATCATTTCTTGGAACTGTTATGGGTTGGGAAACTGACATTAGATCCAATTGTCGTGAAGTGGGGTTTCTTATGGAAACCAAATTGTTGTATACTCATTAATCCAAATTTTCCAAGGGTCTTTCTTGTTGTTTTAGTTAATTTTTCATTGTAAATTGCTCTGCTTCTTGTCGAGGTAGATCAGGTGGTGTGTTATCTCGTAGACTAAGGCTCTGTTTGGTAAAAATAGCGGATAACTGATAAACTATCTGATAACTTATAATTGATGACTTTTGACGGATAGCTGATGACTGATAACTGATAAGCTGGTTGAAGTGTTTGATAAAATTAGCGGTCCAACTAGCTGATAAATGTAAAATGACATAAAAAGGTATTCTTAATTCATAATAAAATTTAAATCAATTGATATTTAAAATATTTATAATTTAATAATTTAAATATATTAATTTAATATGTCTTTCATATATTGTTTGTAAATTCATAAATTTGCTAATGTTTTATTTAAAATTTATTTTATTTTTTATACTTTATAAAAAAAAAAAAGCAAAACCTTTAAAAAAAAAAATAAACAAAAGTTACTTGTGACCCTCTAAAAAAAAAAAGCAAAACCTTTAAAAAAAATTAAACAAAAGTTACTTGTGACTCTCTAAAAAAAGTTAATTGTGACAACACTTTTTTTCAAAACGTAACGTCAATTTTTTTCAAGGGAAATGTTATGTAAAAGCGAGTATATATTTTGTAACCGAAAAAATAAAGTGAGCATGTATTTTTTTTAACAGCCTTTTTTTTTTTTTGACAATTTATTATCAGCCAATGAAATTTGAAATTTAATTAAACATAAGTACATAACATGTTTTTCTTAAACATAGTTATTTATTGCAAAGGGTAAAAATGGATTTTAGTTAAAGTGATAAGGGTAAAAATGAGACAAAAGATGATAAGCTATAAGCTCAAAAGCTAATTGGAATAGCATCTGAAAAATAGCTTATAAACTCGTAAAATAAGTTATAAGCTCGTGGTAAAAAACTATTACCAAACAAAGCTTTTAAGGTCATACGAGCTTATAAGTCATCCTCTATCCGCTAATTGAAGTGTCTTGCCAAATACTAGAGACTAAATGACATTTTGTCCATTTATGTTTAACAAATGGAGAGAAGAGATCTTAACTAAACTGAACATGCTACTAAGACTCTGTTTGGTAAAAATAGCGGATAACTGATAGCTGATGATTGATAGCTTATAGCTGATGACCGATAGTTGATAAGCTAATTGAAGTGTTTGGTAAAATTAGCGGTTCAACTAGCTGATAAATGTAAAATGACATAAAAAGACATTCTTAATTCATACTAAAATTTATATGAATTAATATTTTTTTAGGGAATATGAATTAATATTTAAGTATTTAAATGTTAGTAATTTAAATTTATTAATTTAATATATCATTTATATTATAAGTTAGTAATTTTTTATATTTATTTGATTTGAGTATTTATACTTTATAGAATAATATTTTTTGAATAATAAATGTTAGTAGTTAGATTTTTTTTATTCTTTGTTTGGGTTTGAACCATGCTTTTTAATTCTTTATTCATAGCTCAAATAAGCTGATCTATCAAACCCTCCACTTTTGCAACCACGATTACTCAAAGCTATTATTAATTTATTTATTTATTTATTTATTATTATTATTATTATTATTATTATTATTATTATTATTATTATTATTATTATTATTATTATTATTATATGCATTATTTTTATATTAAACTATTATTGACAACGAAAGGCATAGTGTAACAAAAAGACTAGTTAATACCGTCAAAAAAAAAAAGACCAGTTAAAAATTCTACAGCAAAAAAAAATAGTATTCTCGTAAAGAAAAAAAATAATGGAATGTATATTCTCCTTAAAAAAAATGAAACGTGTATATTTCATAAAAAAATAACTAAAGGAAGCTACGGAAGGCATTCCCTAAAAATAACAATGAATAATAATTGATATTTATTACATAATAACTATTTTAATTTAAGTTATAAGGATAAAAATGGATTTTAGATAAAATAATAAGGGTAAAATTGGAAGAAAAGATGATAAGCTATAAGCTCAAACGTTACTTGAAATAGCGTCTAAAAAATAACTTATAAGCTCGTGAAATAAGCTATAAGCTCATGGTGAAAAAAAACATTATCATACGGAACTTTTTTGTCAAACAAGCTTATAAGCTATTCGCTATAAGCTCATTTTTTGGTCTTACCAAACAGACCCTAAATTAAAGGATCAACTTATTACAATTAAATAATTTAAATGATCTCTTGTGTAATTTATCCTTAAAAATATTTGACTTGTGATATATGATAAATGATCTCTTCAATTATGATAACAATGATTTTTGGTGTTTTGTGAAAAAAATGATGCTCCCATGAGGATCAAAGATGATTATTAGACCATCTTCAATCAGAGAGTCTAAAATATTTAAGATCTGGTATCTACTAGGTATCTTCATTGGGGAGAAATTTTTTCGGGGTCTTGTAAGATCCTGTGTCTCACTTAAGACCCCATTTTTAGGTGGGATTCACGTTTTTTTAATATTAAAAAATTGATATGTAGTGGTATATAATTATTGATAATTGATTTGTTCGTCTCATTTAAGAAATTTATGTGAGAAGCTGTGTTGGAGGGATTGAGTGTTTGTTAGATACTACTATTGAAAAAAGATCTTGCCAACCAATACGCTCACGACAATGGTTAAAGAATCTACAAATAGAAATTTTGTCTTGTAAATATAAGATGTTACTTTTGATCAAGTAATGATTACACAACTTTTCAATAAAAGTTTGCTTGTTTTAGATGTTTAACCAATGCTCTTAGGGCACTAATTAATAATTAATATTCTACTATGGGTTAGGAAACAATGAGGCTAACCAAAACAACGAGGATCATTTCTTGGAACTGCTAGGGGTTAGGAAACTAATATTATATCCAATTGTCGTGAAGTGGGGTTTCTTATTCTTATGGAAACCAAATTGTGGGATAGTTAATCCAAATTTTCAAAGTGTCTTTCTTGTTGCTTTCGTTCATTTTTCAATGTAAATTGCTCTACTTCTTGTGGATGTAGATCAGGTGGTGTGTGTTATCTTATGGAATAATTGATTTCTATGTTTCTTATCTTATTTATGGGTTGAGCTATGTTATTTGTACATCTAAAAGTGGACAACTAATGCAACAACCTTTAACTTTGTAAGGAGTACAAAAATCAAAATCAAGCAAAATATCATTAAAAATAGCAAATAAGTTGTTAGTTGTACAATTTGGTTGTTCACATATCATTCCTCTTATGGGTTTCCTAATCATAATAAAAAATATTTGATTTTTGATATGATAAATAATTTGTTCAATTATGATAATAAATTAACAATGATATGTGGATTGTATTTGTTGACATACTCTCTAGCACGCTCTTTTTAACACATTTTTATTTATCGGGGCACCTCGACCTATTTTTTAACCACCAAATTAAATACTAGTTCTGCAAGTTTATTAATTTTTTTCTTATTTTACCAAAAAGGGTGTGGAAGCATTGTCGTGTTGCTATTGTCGTTCAACAAAGACTCAAATGCAAAAACAAAGTCATTAGGGAAGGCACAAGAAAATTTGGGTGTGTGACGACAGTTCATTAGGTTTTTAGGATTGTGTGAACATCATGATTTCTCTACACGTTGCTGTTGGTGGTGATTTCATAGCCTAATGTTGATCCTCATAGTGAGCAGGGTAAGACATAGTGGTTGTGGATCTTGCATTGAGGTTTTGAAATGTTTTGCAGTTGCAGGAAGGCCTAGGGGAAATAAGGAGAAGTTAAAATTGATCATTTTCACCAAGTGTTAACCCTGGGTTGATATATACGTTTCCTCAACACACTAATCAACATTTTCTCCAAGTTTATCACAAATCATATTTCTATTATTATTTTTTTTTTAAGCTAATAGAATTATATAAAAGAAAGGAAGCAAGAATAAAAGGAGAAGAGGGACATACCAAAACCTTCTCAAGCTAAAAAGATATTATAAATAGAGACGATCAATAGGATTTTCCTCAAAGAAAACCAATTAAGCATCTCAAAATTTAGACTAAAATTTACCAAATTAACTGCATTTGCATTTGTCTCTTGTCTTATCTTAACATAAAAGTAATTGAGATTAACTTAAGTATTGACACTGCAATTTTTTTTACACATGTATTTTAGCAATTAATCAAAGGTGACAATGCATTTGTAAAAATGATTTACACAAATTAAAATCCAAAGTGATTACACACCATCATACTAGTTCCAGTAAGTGACGCTTCCATCAGCCACGTAGTCATAAAATTATTTTATGCAACTAAACCACTATCAACAACCATAATTTTACAATTAGATATGTAAGCCTGCATCTAACTCTATCCTTAAATTAATAATCATTATATGCCTGCATTCTCTATAACCACCCTAAAGCTATCGACAATGGTGGGTGCTTCACCTATTTAGCATCATATTAAATAGATACCTCCATTGTTGAGTATAATATTTAGGTGCCTACGGCTTCACTTTTTGTGGACCCTATTTAATAAATCATAATGAAATAAATAAATTTTTGTTGAAATGTAATGATATATAATTATTTGTGGGACCTATTTAGTATTACTTTTGTGGTGTTGGGTTGGAGAAAATTGTTGCTTAATAAGTACTATTGTAAAATGAGTGATATGGACAAAGGGGTATCATTTAAGCACTTAAATGAGGATGTTCTGTTGTGGATGATCTAAACACTCTTTTTAGCATTGACTAAAATTGTAATATCCTATATTTGAAGAAAATGGACCCTCATTTCATATACGATGAATAGACTTTTAAATTGTTAAAAATGATTCCTTTAAATAAAAAATTTAGAAATAATTATTAATAGAATCGAACTCAATACCAAACACCTAAACTGAATACCGCGAGATTTATAAATTACAACACTCACACACCTAAACTGAATACCGCGAGATTTATAAATTACAACACTCACACACCTTGTGCATCAACCACTTGTACTTGTTAGATTCCAATGGTGTATAATTAGTTGTTTGTGTGTATATATTTAAATTGATGAACGCCATATTTTTCCCTCAAAGGAGATGATGACAATTGAAATGTCATCATGATAAAGACGACGTTCCCCTTGTGGAATATCTAGCAACTCATGAAAATCCATACCTGAAACAACAACAAAGCAAGCCAAAATCACTAGTTAAGAAATTGGTTTTGACTTTTTTTTAATTTAATAGTGAATTTATTTAAGGTTATCATGTTATGAACACAAAGTTTCTACCACTGTTTAGCAGTGATTAATCTCTGTTGGAGAGTTTGTCGCACACAATATGTGTTCTCTCCTCTTAACCAAATTTTCTTCATACGTAAGAGTCGGAGCTCAAACCTTTTACCACATGATTAGCGGATCGCCTACGAGACCCATAGAAGCCACTGCAGGTCCTGCAAGGACTTGAACCGCCGCTCTCTATGTTAGATTCAACAAAATAAACCACTGCACCAGTCCAAAATTTTGCAAGTATCTTAAAACTGTTTAATATATATTCGAAAAATATTTGGCAAAATATTTTGCCCAGGCTCTGCAGAGTTTCTGGCCCCGCCCCTGAGTCAAGTCCCTTCTTGAAATTAACTTTTAATAAGTGTTTTTTAATAGTGTTTTTTACTATAGTAAACAAACACAATATATTTTTTTAAACCTCAAAAAGTTAATATTTAAATTTTTAAATGTCAAAATCTTTTTTGATTATAATCAGAAAGAAAAAGGCCCTTAATATCATACCAGCTTTTTTGGCTGCTCTACATAATACTTCTTTAATGAGAAGTTGTGCAGGGTCTATATCTGGTGATAAAGCGATGAATGACTCCACTTTAGCAACTGCTTCTTCATTGGTGAAATATTGGTGAAGTCCATCAGAACACAATATCAAGAATTTGTCACTTGGATTTAGCCTATGGTGGTGGAGTGAAGGGGAACATGTGATGTATGGAGAGTCACCAATGTAGTTAACTTTGAAAGCCTCTAATATTGCATTATTTTGTTTATGCTGCAAAATTGATCAACAAAATTCAAGAGTTAGGAACAAATTATAGAAATTGTAACATAGACCACTAGTACTTGAGGTTTTAAACTTCTGTCACAGTAACGATTGTGATTGCCTCATGATCATTGATATTGTGGAAAATCGCCGTCAAATGTGGTTCATGTGGCCTCTTGATCAATGATTAACCATTGTGTCTCGGCCTAGATCACACTCGCAGACTTATATTTAAAATCCTAGGACCATATAGCTATACAATCCGGATTAGTGAAATGCATACGTTGGATTGAACCAACAGCTAAGAGTGTTATTCTCTCTGTCATTGGATTAGATTCTGGTTCCAACTCAAAATCAGCTTAATCCATTAATTAAGAGAATAATACTTTCAATTGTTCGATTAGTCCGACAGTCAGCATTTAGTTGAACCGCATGCCTATAGATTAGACTAACTCTTATTATTGTATAAATTTCAAATGTGGTGATCCCATGTAGCATTTGGAATGCAACAAAAGCCTGAGATTAGTTTAACTGATTTGTGATGAATATACACTATAATCCAATGAATCCATTCTAGCATTTAAAAACAGAAGCCTAAAACTAGCATGCTTTGATGAATTAAAGCAAGTATATTAAGCATATAATCATAGTCTAATCCAATGTATATAAAATCACCTGCTTCAGAAACCCAGCCCCAAAAGCCCTTGTTACATTCAAGTAACCTTTCACTCTGCCTTTGCTTATTGCAGAAGGGTCATCTGGATGCTCCTCTCTGATTCTAAGTACCTCCTGACATAAAAAAAAAAATCTCAACACATCAAATTGCACCGACCACAGTTCTAAATTGCAGTTGCGGTTATACTGCGAACCTTAACACTTTCAGTTGCAGAAACCTTTATATTACAGCCGCAATTCCGGTTGCGGAGCACGATTTTGAAATGTAAAAATGATTACCTCTTTGATTAGAGTACTATGTTCCATGGTAAGCTGAAGTGACTTGAGAGAATCGTGATGAGTAGCTAAAACAGCGCGACTATCTCCAACATTCATCAAGTAAACATCTTCACCTTTCATCAACATCACCAAAACACATGAACCCATCATAGCTAACACAGGATTATTGTTTATCATTTCATCAACACTCTTCATAAATGCTTCCTCAGTTTTCCTCAATGCCTCAGAAAGACCAAACAACACAGAATCCAAATTTGGATACTTTTCATCTAATTCTAAGAGAATTTCCTTGAGTTGATCATAAACAGAAAAGAAGAGATTTTCAAGAAAAACCCATTTATGTTTCTCTGATATCACAATATGTAAACGATCTTCACCAGCTCTACCTTGTGCCCATTGAAGATTCTCACTTCCCATCAAAAACAAACCACCACCTTCATCATCATCAATATCATCCAAATATTTTTCACCATCATCATCAACTTCATGCAAACTCATATCACAAACATTAACAATAGCATTTTTCTTCTTCTTAGAAATTGAAACTACGCTTTTGACAATCTTCTTCAGCAAGTTTCTTCTTGGAAACTTCTTGGTGGGGCTACACCATACGGCGCTACAGCTTCCAGCAGAGGAACCAGCATGAAGCTGAAGAGGCATAGGTGAAGAAGTGAAGGAAGTGGAGCTTTCAAACGAAGCAGAGGAATCCATTTCTGTTGTTGTCATGGTGGTGACGGTGGAAGGTGGGGCGGAGGAGTTGGCACTGACAGAGGCGCCGGAGAGTGATCGGTAAGTTGTGAGGTCGTCGTCAGAAAATGTATCTGGTGGTCAGATGTAGAAGATTGAGTTTCCAAAAGGGTTGTTGTTTTGGTGCCGGCGGGAGATATCGCCGGCGCCGGTGGAAGTGGAACATAGGCAGAGTTTTCCGATGCCGTTACCCATTGAAGAAAGAGTATAATAAAGTTAGTATCAAACTTTTATATATTCTACTGATTAAGAGCTAATGGACCAATATATATAATATAAGAGTGAAGAAAGAGTAAAAAAAGCAAGGGAACAAAGAAGAAGATGAAGAAATAGGAGGATTGACTTTTTAGTGATTATTTGTATTTCTTAATTGTTCTATGGTTTGGAGTTGACTTTTGAGCAAATATAGAGACGGCCGTTTTTATAATCATAGCTCTCAAAATTTTCTCCCACCCTCCCCTCAATTAGGGTTATGCGTAGGTTTTGAAATGTACGTATGTTGATTTGGGTTAGTGATAAGTGTCAAAATCATGTTAATTCTTATTGCAATAATTAACTTGTTTACTCTCTCCGTCCCAGTTTAACTGAGCCAGTAGACCAAGAAAAGTGTATAAATAAAAGAGAGAAAAATGTTTTTGAGTGCCTTTGACAAGTATTAGTGCATTCTTCTTTATCATAAATGTAAAGTAGAATATATTGAATTGGGAGTGGTGAAAGTACTATTAATTAGAGTTATAATTGGAAAAAAAGTAATTAATGTTGTATTGAAAAGTGAAATGGGTCAAGATTCATGGCTTTGCAAATGACTCAGTTATTATGGGGATGGATAGAGTAACAAGTAATCAAAGTAAAAATCCCAAATTTATTGTAAATATCTAATACATTTATAGTTTTTGGGCCAATTAAGCTGCTTATATCTGGTTATCTTCATGTTTTGCATGTTTTTGAGGTTATTGGCCAAGAAGGACAAAGAAGGATTATGATCTAAAGCATGCTCGTTAAGCGAGCTGAAAGCAAGGAATTCTAGAAAGTTTCAAAGAAAAATGCAAGAGCATCTTCGTTGGACAAGCATCAATTCGTCTGACGAAGTAAGGCGATTTAGTGACCTTTCAAGATGAGTTGTTATTTCCCTCCTTATGAAGAAAACTTGAGTCGCTAGGCGAGCCACACTTTGCCCAACAAAATTCCACTTACTAGAATTCTATAGATAGAAGGCCATCACTTCATTTCAAAGTCTCACTACCACACCAGTGACCAGAAGTTCTTGTGCAGAGACTAACATAAAAACCAAGGAGGGAGGGAGAGAGAGG
>Ga0315915_1001265_pt1 | contig 30180 bp, 16 predicted proteins | sample MpolbnodulesMG_FD_207738 | JGI IMG/M metagenome (GOLD analysis project Ga0315915, IMG submission 207738) | Medicago polymorpha root nodule microbial communities from Los Angeles, California, United States - branched nodules | ecosystem: Host-associated > Plants > Roots > Nodule | place: USA... | reverse complement strand
ACAATGTCTCAAATTATAAGAATCTTTACTATATCAATTAAACATTAATATTGTTTTCCTATCATTTTCTTTACTATTTACTTATCTTCTTTCTTCCAATTCTTTTAGTTTACTTTAGTCATATTAAAGAAATATAATTTTGTATAATGACTTATGATGTCCTTTTGTCATACGAACTTAATTATTTTTCCATACTTCATAGGAAATTGTCCCGCAACCGACAAATCGATACCAAATTGTGTCTTGAGCAATGAAGTGTATGTTCAGTTCAGCGATGAAAAATATTACTTTATAAAAATTGATTTTAACGAAATTGATTTTTGTTTAAAGTAAGTCGAAAGTAAATTGATTTATGTTTGAATATATTAGCCAACTTTAATGCAATGGTTTCGAGAATTTTCAAAGCTAAATATTTCCAAGTGAGAATTTTTTTCGAGTTTGTCTTTGAGACATACTTCTAGTTATGTATGGTGTAGCATCAAGACATCTTGAATTTTGTTGAAGGTAGGATACCGTTGGAGAATTGGTAATGGCTCTTTGATCCCAATTTAGAATACACCTTGTCTTCGGAATATTGCCAACCCACGCATCATAACTCCTACTACTTACTGCCCAGCTATTTCTACCATTAAAGATCTTATTGATGTAAACACTAGGAACTAGGAAGTGGAATGAAGATCTTAACATGAAATATATAAGTATAAATACATTCATAGTTTTCCTCCAAAAATTAAGAAAAAGACATTTTTGTAGTGAGAAGAATATTTTCTAACAGGCATGTGTTAGTAAAAACAAAGTGGGATCTTGAGTTGATTGATTGAATTGGTTTTCAAAGAATTCACCAGGTTTAGAGGACATTTTTATACTAAAATAGCCAAATTGAAAAACATAATAACCCATTGAAAACTCTAAATATAATAAAATACAATATTAGGGAGTTATTCATACAAGAACAAAACCAACTCTTTATTTACTGCCTCCATGTAATCTACTAAATTTGGCTCCAACTTTTTCCCTGACCACCATATGACATACTTTTTTAACAATGCAAGATTGTGTCTTTGTATTGTAACATATATCAATTTCTAGTCAAATACCACCAACTAAAAAAATGTACGCCACTAATTCCTCCGTTACAACCATTTCTACCTTTATAACAATCGACAACTCTTATTCATTGTCAACAAGAGTTAACCGACATATATAAAGGAAGCTACGGTTGTTGTCTTAATCTTGTGTCTCTTATTCATTGTTGAAAATTAATGCACAAGGGTGAAATTGATAATGATGGGGATATGAAAAATAATTGCAGAATTTTAAGATCTATGATAACTGAGAAAGAAGAATGAAAATTATTGTTGAAGCCAATAATCAGATCTATTTAGGGTTTGGGAGTGTGGTAGCTGTTTAGGGAAGCATATTTATAGCCATATATTTGGCTAACAGGCTTTGTTCATTTTTGCATAACAGGCTTTGTTCACCAAGCCCCACTTTTCCAAAAATTTACTTTTAGGTCTACTAATTAGTACCCCATTTTTCTTCTAAAGTCAACTTTATGTTTATGTTTGATTTCAAGGGTTAAAATTGATTTTGAAGGTGAATAGTTTTTTCATGTCATGACTTGAATCATGGTATTGTAACTTCTCAATTCCTTTAATCACTTAACTTTAACTAGTTGAGCTAGTAATTAATTTTGACATGTTTTGTTGTTTTCAAATAGAATTGATTTTTTATTTTGCCTCACTAATTGATTCAACTTGAAGTTAAAATTAAGTAAATTTTGATTTTGAAATTGATTTTTACAGGCAAATGTATAGTTGAACAAACTTTTACATGAGTGTATTCAAACATAAATCACTCTATATTCACACGTTTAGAAAATCATGTGTATTGTCAAAATAATCCTCTCAATTGATGTTTGCTAGTGACTCACAAACCCATTGAAAGTCAGTGGTGTCAACATTGATTTTTTTTGGCTTAATTATCTTGTCATTTATAATTATTTTCGTGACCATTTTTTTTATTATTTGGTGAATTTGTAGTAAGATAAAATAAAGAGACTAAGAGATTTTTGACCCCTTAAGGAAATGGTCATGAGTTCAATTCTTGTCTCAATCAAATAAAATAAAAACCAATTAAGAGGGGAGAACTCATCTTGTGTGCTACATAGATACTCCAACTAAGTTAATCATTGTTAAGTAGAGGTAAAAAAATTGTATCAATAATATGCTAAAACATAAATAGGTTGAATAAAAAAAAATGAAATTCAACTCTAAAACTAAAAATCTAGATCGGGACTCAATACTGAAGTTGTATTTAGTTTTTGAAATCAAGGGTTATATTTATAAACAAAATATTATATTAGTTGTTACTCGTCCCTTTGGTCACATTTATAAGAAACTATTCTTTTTTTTATTCATTAAATAAATAATGTATATCGATTATATTATAATATAGATACATCAATTACTCGATGAATATGAAAAGATAATATTTATTTAAAAATGAGATTGGAGGAAATACATTACAACATTTTTGCTTCATCAAAGTTTGAACCCCAATACCTTTTCTTCAAAAAAATTAAACTCGAACGTTTTTGTTCTATAAGCAAAAACTTTTATTGATAGAGAGCAAGCTAGCATAAAATGTGAAAAGCAGCTCTAAATTCATCATACAAAATTAAGAGTCAACACTTTGCCTTCCTCTACACTAACATTATAGCTGTGAACAATTACTGGCACTGCTAAATAACTTTGCTAAATGAACCAATGTTCAATAAAAGAAGAACCATGCTGTTAAAATGGAACATTTCTTAGTTGGCATATTGTCCTCTGCAACTTTGGAGGCAAGCAATTGGGTTTAACCATGTCCATGACATCTGCTTGACAGAATCTACCACATCCGAAATATTGGCAATCTTCCTGTTTAAAAGGATGTGGTTGCAGTCCAACCAAATATACCATGTCGTAGTTAACCAAATTAAATGTGACATTTTCTTTCCTTTTTTCTCATACACAACGAGTTGAACAAAAGAAAATTATCAACCAATTCAACTCCCCGTCCTATTTCATTCCAATTTGGATACACCCTGCATATATGTCACTTGTAGTTTCAATTTCGTTAAAACAAAAGACACAACTTTGTTCGTGCACATTAGGGAAGACTTCCTCTTCGCAAAAGTTCAACTCAAGTTGATAATTTATCCTGTAAAAGTCTCCAACCAAACAAGCAAATTTTCAATGACACTGTTCACCATAAACATTGCACTGCTCTGAAGAAATCATTATGAAAGTGCAAACTGCATAACTCATGGTAACAACCTTTCACTGAGAACCCGCTGCACTCATCCAGTGACCATTTTATTACGTATGATGTGCGTTGCTGCAGATGTATATCAGTCAAAATCGACTCCAGTTCTACAGTTTTGATATGTTTCCAACGTTGTTCAAATTTCACTGTCATACCCATCTCCACATTTGTGAGTCTTAAATTTGACCTTGCATAGATCTTATGCATTGTCCATACCAACTGAGTTAAGCTCACAAGACAATTCTTTAATCACCTTCTGAGGTGCCTTGTAAAATAAGAGTAGTACACAGTGCTACACTGCTCAACACGAAATTTAATAAAACCAACCGACCTCTTCTTCATTACAGCATGTGTCAAATATCATCTTAGATTTGTGAGTATGAACTATCCACGGTCCATATTCAAATCCTACTTGTTTAATTGTAGGGTTGAAGTGTTTAATTATGAATAGTCCTTCTTGTTTTTCTTTTTGGAACGCTAATCCTGTTTGTTTAATTAATTTCCTGCATATATTTTTCTCTATCTCTATCGTATAATTAATTTGTTTTTTGTTTTCTATGATATTCATCTCTAATTCTTTCTTTACAATCTAAGCAGGTAATCTTGGCAGTACCTTTCTAGAGAGTAACTTCACTTTAGATTACTAGTTTACTACAAGCTTTTATTCCATTTGCCATTGTTTTCTTATGTTAAAATCTTTAAGTTAATAAAGAGTTAGCGAAGTCAATAAAATCTTTTTAGATCAGGGTCGTCCCAAGGGCCAAACAACTCAAGCCAAGACTTCAGACCTGGTTTCAAAAGGAAAATTTTAATTAAAGAATGTCAAAGGAATTGTTTTTATTGATCGTAGAATTACTCAGTTTGATTTACATGGTCCTTAAAAAATTACACTTCAACTAGAGATGCCTAACTGATCAGTTTGGGTGGTTTAACTCAAAATTGCTTCATGTAATCTTTAAATTTGGCTCCAACAAATTATTACACAATTTTATTTACGCATTTTGTGATATTATGTTAACAAGGTTGCATAATGTCTCATAAGTGATACAACAAATGATCTAAGGCACTAATCCCTCATTACAACAATTTCTACTCTTAACACAATCAACAACTTTTATTCATTGTCAAAAAGACTTAGTCGATTGTGACAAAGGAAGCCATGGTTGTTGTCTTCATATATATATATGTCTGCAGGTCTACACTAATCCCCCCATTACAACCATTTCTACCTTTATCACAACTACTCTTCAACAAGAATGAGCCGGAAGCTATGGATGTTATAAAACTTAGAACATGGTACTATTACTAGCAAATTCACACATAAATTAAAAGAACAAACTAAATTTTGAGCTTCTTTTACACAATAAAAAATACCTTAGCTAAATTAAAAATTAACAAGAAATAATCTTATTTGAAAAAAAATATTTCTTTTAACGAAATTCGTAACACATATTAAACCATAGATTAATTTAATAAAAATACTTAATCTAGGAATATGAGAAGATAAAATATAATATATAAAATGTACTAAACATAAGTGGTAGTAATAAATCTTGAGTGCACAAAAAATAATCAAACGATAAAAATTTATACTATGGCTCCTTCAAAAAAAAAAATAGTAATAATACTATGGTCAAAGTAAAACAAAAAATAAACATGATGTTGTCAGAAGTAGCTGGTTGTAATCTCATCTATGAAAATATCAATGGGAATCCGATTGATTTTTTTCATCACTCAACATCATTTATATATCATAAACATATAAAACATGAATCAACAAAAAGCCAATATAAATCACATAAATAATATGTAAAACAATGAAAAAGTGATGGTTGATGGATTAGAAAAACTTGGGTTTGTGAACTTTGCAACACATATCATAACTGAAAGAAAGAAATGAGTTTAAAAGACTTGAAACAAAAACATAAACGAGAGAGCAATTGGCTGCGCAAAGAATATTAGGGTTCTGAACTATGCAATCACAACATATATTTATAGCAATAGTGTTTGTTAATGGGCTTTGACCATTTTAGCTTAATGAGCTTTGTTCACGTAGCCCATAAATTTGAGGGGATAAAAATATGTTATTTAGCCACCGAGTAATGCTAGCAACACTCTTTTGAACACTCTCTCTAATACTCACTCTCTTATTGGTTTAAATCATTGTGGGTCTACATTTTGAAAATTGAACCCCCACAAAATGGTGGGACATAAATTGATTTCATCCAATAAATGAGTGAGTGCTAGAGAGAGTGTTAAAAAGTGAGTGTTGCTAGTAGGGGTGTAACGGTTCGGTTTGGATTGGTTTTCAGTCAAAAAAAGTCCGAACCGATGAAACTTTCATCGGTTTGGATTGGTTCGGTTTTCACTGTTTTTCAAAAAAGAAATTGAACCAAACTAATCGGTTTGGTTCGATTTGGATTGGTTCGGTTGATCGGTTTGTTTAAAAATACAATTAAAAAAAATTCATATTCTCAATATTTCATATAACTTTCTATAATTGTATTTCGTATTTTGTTTTTTCATGTTCTCTATTTTTCAAACAACTTTTTATAACTAACCTTACTCAATATTTCATACATATGATCCAAGATTCATTCATCCATCATTCTTCAAAAACAACTTCATCAAACTCAAATATTTCAATCATCCATGATTCATGCATGCATCATTCATCAACAAACACAAAAATTCCAAAAAGAACATCATAAAATTAAAACATAGTCAAAATAGCAAATCCATGCATACTGAATGGATTAAAAAGTATATTATGTTGGACTTTAATTTTGGGCCTAACCATAAGTTTGTGTGAGATACGATAATATTAGTAAAATAAGGAGTGTGGTTATCATCGGATTGGTTCATCGGTTTCACGGATCTCGAAATGAAAAACCGTGAACCAAACCAAACTAGATCAGTTTCGATTGGTTCAGATCGGTTTCAAACCGAACCAAACAATGTCGGATATTTTTTCGGTTTGGTTCGGTTTGAACTTTCGGTTTCATTGGTACTTACACCCCTAGTTGCTAGCATTCCTCTTTAGCGGTATTTCAGTAGTTTCCGATGCATATGAGCAATTGTTAAATGTCTAAAGAGTAATCTCTCAAAATTATTTAAAGGGTGACTAATTTTTTATTTTTCTTTTGGTCAAGGTTGATTAATTTACTATATTCTTTAGGCTTTGTGTAACATGTACGAACAACATATTTTTCCATCATAGATAAGTGTCTTTTTCATCATTAATCAATAAATCACAATGTATCTTATTTAATTTAATGATGAATAATACAAGATTGTCTCATTTGTGTATTATAGAATTAACCTAGTTTTAAAGGTTTATTTCTTTCTCCTTAAAAATAAAACCTTTGTACACATCTTTCAGTCTTTTAAGTTTATTCTTAAATATTTTTTGCGGTTCAAAAATAAAATACTTCTAATGATAGAGTTTATCGGGGGTAGAAAAGTGTTAACGGTTCCATTTACCATAATTGTTTTTAGAGGTGTTAATTGTTACCAATTGCCTCTCAAACTTCTATGATATTTCTATGTCTCAAATTTTCTTACTATATTAGCCAACTAAAAACATTATGAAGCTCAAGTGAATAAATGACTGAGTTGGAGTGACATGTGTAGAATGACTGCGTGTCTTATTTTCTTAGTGAAATTCTCTTATATAGTCGAGTTGATGGTGTGATTTGAAGGAAAGCATGTTACACATGTAATTAAACACAAGGATCTCATCACGACAGGTGAATTGTCGTTTGATTGATTGTATAGTTGCACAAAGAGTTCTAAGTTACCTAGAATGGATTTTTGTTTGTGGCTCGAAGGTGTCGCTTGGATAGATCCGGTTGGTCTAGAACAACATTCTTGTATGCAGCATATTTAGAGCTGGCAAAATGGATAAGACCTCTCAAGACGAGTCTAAAACTCAAAAAAGAATGCAGGGTTTGAACAATATGTGCATGTTTGTAGCGGTGGAGTTGACGCTCTCATGTGGTGAAGGAGAAGCTAGAACTTCCAACTTCACGATAAGATCACGATCCTGCCGCAAAACCAAACATTGACTAAATTGAAAGCCATTTAGTAATACAGTTTTTTTTACCTAGATCGCTCAACTCGGAACTCTAACTAGACTATCCCAACTAATAAAAAAAACACTTACAAGCTAATACACCACACAAAACATTAACATTTTTTTTAGAAAAAACACTAACCACACAATAACACACACCTATGGTCCATTTTAAATGCCACACAAAATAACAAACTAACTTAAAACTAACATTAACGCCAAGTTTCGGACCAAGGATGTTCTTGATATATTTTGAAGATATGTATAAGAATCATATTAGGATATAGGAGAGGGTCAATTAGTTGTTAAAAAATTTCTGTTCGGTAATAAGTAAAATTCAATACTCTTCATGATATGTTTCTCAAATAATTTCAACCATTTATTGTTGAGTATTTTTTTTCAATACTTTTTTCACAGTCGGCACTGAATATTTCATTTTGGGTTTATGATGTTACGAATCTATTTTTGTGTAATACCTTTGTTCAACTTTAACTTGTGTGGATTCATGTCTTATGATTTAACTTCAAACCATTTGAAAATAGTCGAGGTTTAGGCTATCATTAAAAGAATTGTGGTTGTGTGCATTTACCCAATACTAATAAGAATTGGCCACGTGTAAATCGTAAACAACATGGTTGATTTTCATTGATGCTAGATAAATTATCCACAATTTTTCAAAGTACAACACACAGTTTATACGAGTTTTTTGGATTGCATACAATCATAAACTCATTCATTTGTGTTGTCATTCGACACATTGTGGATCAAGGTTGAATTGTTTGATTTCAAACTCTTTTTTTTTAAACATCGGTCCATTTCATACATCATATGATCTTGATTTAACAACTATCAATACGTCAACTACTTGAAGGTGCAAAATTTCAACTACATGCAATCAAACTATGTTAATAAAGACTTAACCGCAGTTGCAGATACTAAAAAATCCTAATGTCGCAGTGGTAATCGCGATTTCAGAACTTTTTTTGAAACACATTTGACTTGAGTCACTTTTGCTAATTAAACCCTTTTAATTTTAAAGAAATGCAAAGGCCAATGTGGATGCACGTGCCGTCTGCCTCTCACGTGCCTGAATATTGCTCAGGTCAGGTTTAATTAACAAAATCAAACATATGATATGGTCAGACTAAGTGGAAAAAGAGCTAAGAAAAACAGCAACATTTTCCAATATTCCCTCTCATTGGAACTCTTCACCACACACCCTTTTTCTTGCTTGTGATCTCTCTCAGACAGTTTTTCTACACTAGTGTATTTGTTTAGTAGTATATACAATAGTATAATATTGATTTGAATTTGCCATGGTCACAAATTCATGCACTCAGAAAGAAAAAAAAACAGGGTGGGCCACTAAAATTAATTATAATATATAAACACAAATTAAAGTTGTAATAAACATTAAGTACGAAGTTGAAATGATAGAGTTTGACTAAAAAGTTAGGATGAATACTTAAATAATTACATATTTAACAACTAATATAAATTATTAAACTCTTTTTGTACATCGAAAGTTGAAACTGTTAACTGAGATAATTTTCAGTTGACAAGACAATATGCGGAAGGTTTGAAACTCATGCAAATTCGAATGTCTATAAGCCTCCGCTAACATGACAAGTATAAGCATCACAAAAATCACATATGCCCTTTTTGAAACTGCGGAAAACTATAACAGTTGAAAACAATTTAAAGTCTCGCAAAATAGACCTATAATTAAATATTTAAATTTTTCAGGTGGGCCACTACTCCACTTTGCGAAAATTTGGATCTGTCGAAACCTAAAACCGACATAAAATTGTATAAAATCTCGCAAAATAGACCTATGGTCGTTAATTTTTAAATTTTTTCAGGTGGGCCGTGGCCCAACCCATGAAGGGCTCCGCCACTGCTCACGCTGTCAACAAATCAGTGAACGTTGAAACGAGACCTAAACTAAAATAACGAACTTGATATATAGATTGTCCGATCTTAATTCAACAATCACCGATATCTTTTTATTTTGTGGAGAAAACAGTCACCGATATTTTTACTGCGTGAATGCGTGAAAGTTGTTACCGAGCAACTCCACAGTATATAGTAATATAATATACTCTTACCCTGAGCTCTTAGGCTTATTATAATATAGGGGTCTTAGTTTTTAAATAATAAAGTTATGCAAACTATGATAAAAATAAACAACTATAAAGCTTGCAGAGAGGCACAGAGAGAGAGGGAGAGATTCCTCAAATGGGTTTTTCTTATATATCAGATCAAGTTTGTTATTGCAATGCCACTACAAATTACAACACCAAGAGATTTAGAGAGATGACTCTTATAATCAGAAACAATTCTTTGGAGTTTTAACTTAAAAGGCTACTCTCAGGTAACTAACTCTCTTAAGCTCTTTTTTTTCTTCTATCAATGTAATATGTACATTATTAGATTAATGCACTTTGTTTTATAAGTTCTATACTTTTGTCTTCACCTTAATTTGAGCTTCCAAATTGACAATAAGAATATAATGCATGCAATTTATGTTTATGAGATTATGTATTTTTTTTTTTGAAATATATTCATTCAATATTAAACTTTGAAAGTGGATCTTAATTGCATTTTGGATCTTCATTAATATTCCTCCAATTTGATGCATTTACATGTGTATAGCTAAGCTATTTACTACTATCTTTCAACCTTAACATAGTTTTTATTTCCTGTTTTTGGTTTAATTGGATCATTATTTTAGTTTTGATTAATAATATTGCTTGTTTAAGAGCAATGGATGAGTATGACCCCAAATATGATCATAACAAAATGCAACAAAATGATCATGGATATAAGATGCATGTAAACCTTATGATCATAACACTAAAAATTTGGTCAAATGATAAAAAGAAAGATCTTAAGTCCAGAGGTTCCAGATTCAAACTTCACTAATACCGTTAAAGATGGATAAATATAAATATATTTGTAAGTATTTTTAGTCTAAGGTATTTTATACATTATACTCAGTATTGTTTTGCCACCTTAAATTTATTGTAGAAAGTTACATTAAACATTCAAAAGTGAATCAGACTTTCAAATAAAAAAATATTTTGATACATATACATAGATAAAGAAATTTTTAAAAAAAAAATTATAAAATTAAACAATATTAATTGATGTCAATAAATTATTTTTGTTTTAATTTTTTAAATATATACAAGTGTATTTAGATATTTTTTTATTTGAAAGTGTGACCATCGAAAACTTTACTGAAAACATGGTATCTTTTTTCTTTATAGTAAAGCTAGCTAGCTACTCACACATCCCACAGTAAAATATTAAAAGAAAGTTCGTACAAGTTATTAAAAAGTTCTTGATCTGAAAAACTATATATAGAGAATTGACAGCCATTGCAAAAGAATGTATTATAGTGTGACATTTTTTATTACCTTTATTCATAATTTATGTGATGATAAAAGAGACGGAGTGTATTGAGTAGGGTTTTTTTTTTAATGATAAATGTTGGTATGATATTGTTATGATAATTTTTTCTTCTCTTTGTTAAGACTTAAACTTTTGACTCTAACTTCTTAACATTTAAATTAAATCAGTAGAATTATCCAACCTCATATTGAGTAGAGATTAGAAAGACGGACCACAATCATAAAACTATGGAATGATAAAAAGTCTATATATACATTTAATGTTTTACGGCGTAAGTTTGAATTTATATTACCCCTCATTTTTTTTTTCATTTAGCTTGTGTGAGTTTCGTCTTGTTTACTCTTTAAAACTTAACAATAAGACCAATTGCCACCATTTTTGTAGTCCAAGGAGTGTATTAATATATAAATATGAAGAAAAAATTAAGTGAAACATCATTAAATAATATAAATTATTATATTTACTTAGCAGCATTCTTTAAAAAAAAAAAAAAAAACTTGGCAGCATCAATAGTACTAGTAGATCTGTTTTCTCTTTCTCCTTAATTTTGATTTTGATTTTTATTGGCTAATCTCTTGGAGAACGAGCCCTAACATTAATTTATTTGAGTAGTAACAAGAAATCATTCTTATTATATATCTTTGTTTTTGAAGAAACCATGTGGAGCAGCACAATTATAGCGTTTTGTCGTGTGAAAAACTAGCCTTAAATTACAAAATATCACATTCTCCAAGTAATTTTTTTTAGAATATAGAGTTTCTTTAATTATTATTTTTATTTCATAATATTTTTCTAAAAGCACTTGCTTTATTTTTCTCCCAATAATCCTTTAATTTGTACCATGTAGATACCGTATATATGTGGGGCAAGACTTTTCCATTACCACTGAGATTCCCATCTCAAAGTAAAAAATAAAAATAGTGACTGAATGGTGGGTGATGTTTCAAGAATTTGGCCATTGATGGGAATTTACTTTTTCTCTGTCAATTCCATTCACATTCAATTTCAATTGGTCATGGATAATAATATAACCCTTTTGATATTTTGTCATTTTAGAATTAGTTTTTGTTATCTTTTTATACATATAAATTTTCTTTTTAATAATTAAATTGAAAATTGACATAAGTAGGTCTTGAGTGTGAAATTAAGTAGGAAGAATCAAGTTGCTAGTTTTGTTGGTGAACTTTTAGATCTAGAAAACCAATATCAACGATTCTTTACTAACACTTGTCTAAAACAAAAATTGTGTTATGTGTGAAATTGACATAAATAAAAAATATTAGAGAGCAATGAGATAACACTTATCATATATAATAATGTGAAAACTCAACTTAGATTGTTTGAATATGAAGAGAGAATACATATAAATAATGTGGTGAAGAAAGTTCATCAGATTGATAATAGTTAAATTACTAAAGGTGGTGAAATAATTTTAAAAAAAAAACTATAAAAGAAACTATATAAGAAAGATATTAAGGTTATTGAATTGAAGAATAATATATATATGTGATAGTATAACACAAAAAAGAGAATATCAAAATAAGTGTGGTTAGGGTTTCATTAATATCAATGATATGACTTATAAAAATAAAGGTCACAATCGAATATATAGTAAAATTTAAAAGGGTTAAAATACTAACTTATATCAATCTATAAGACCCAACAACATGAGTTCGATAATTTATTATCTAATAGATAGAACATATTATGATGTTGTTTGATCAAAATAATCGACTCTACTTAGTGGATAGAACTTGACTATTGTTGTTGTTTTGGACATAAATTTTGTCAAGTTATGTCGTTTGATATTCTTATAGCTATTAAAATAAAATCAAGAACTATTTTTAAATTTCATATTAATTAATCTCATTAAAAACCACATTATTTAAGTCAACTATAATATAATATAGGCAAAATATTCCCTGGGTCCTTTAAGTTTTACGTTTGTTTCACATAGGTCCTTTAAGTTTCTAAGGTTTCAGATAGATCCTTTAAGTTTCGAGTTTGTTTCGGATAAGTCCTTTAAGTTTATAAGGTTTCAGATAGGTCCTTTAAGTTTCGAGTTTGTTTCAGATAGGTCCTTTAACTTTGGCTTAACAGAGGTTGATAGAAAGGACTTATCTGAAACAAACTCGAAACTTAAAAGACGTATCTGAAACCTTATAAACTTAAAGGACCGATCCGAAACAAACTCGAAACTTAAAGGACCTATCTGAAACCTTAGAAACTTAAAGGATCTATCTGAAACAAACTTGAAACTTAAAGGACCTGTGGGGAAGTATTTGGCCTATAATATAAATATAAATTTAAGGGTTTTTGTGAGAGATGAACTCGTGCTTGTTAGTATTTATCAAATCAAAAGAATAATCAACCCCAAATTTCATATAGAGAAGGCAGCAACAGTTGCAAGGAAAATCAAAATATGAATGAGGTATCAAGTAACATTCTCTAGGAATTGGAAACCTCTTCTCACTCATAAACTTGGCTCCCAATTTTGTTAGTTCATCAAATTTTAGGTAAAAACATTTTAAACTCTATACCTTATGTCACCACTTTGTATTTACTATCTTACTCTCCATCACCTACATTGCATTTTTTACCCCATGTCTATTTGTCTATCTCTCTCTACTCCTCATATATTGATCACCTGCAACTTTATCAGATTTTCCAGAGGCGGCCGGGAAATTAAAATCAAATCGGATAAAATCACAATTGCGTGACAAAGCTTCTCAAAAGTGTTATATTCTCGGAATTTGGATTTGATTTTGAGACGCCTTATCAAACTAGTGTCATCTCGTCGATAAAACTATCAGGTTAGTTTACGTACTTTTGTGTTTTATGAATTTATAACAAATACATAATTCCTTATCTTGAATCTAATTAACACTATGTTTGTAAGCCATCAAAATGAACAAAATCTTAACCGTGCTCTATTTAAGAACCTATAGTCATCAATAAATTGTTTGTGTTAAGTGTACCTTTTGCAATGGAAATCCAAACATGTCCCTAATGTATATGAGCTTTAGATGAGTTTTGTGTGGATTCACCAACGGCTATATTATGTTATTTTATTTTTTTGTTCAAGAACGGCTATATTATTTTTTTGGTCAGAATTTTATATTTTGATTTTGTAAAATATTAATTTGTTTGCAAGATAACCTTAAACGAGTCAAAATAGGAAAAGAAAAGAACGAGTTTATAGTTTATACCTGTAGCCGTTTCTTCTGACTTGTTTGAATTTGATTATTTAAATAATGGTGTGATGTTTAAATAGGCTCAAAAATTAATTATTTTTTTCAAAGGAAAATTGATTCTTTTAGAATCCTTTATCCAAAATAAATATTAATTAATTTTTTTTGAAAGGAAAATTAACTCTTTTTTCTTGGTACAATTATCCATCAACATTTTTTGAAGAAGATCCTATGGGTCCGTTTGATGGTCAGGATAGGGAGACAGAATATGATACATTAATTATATCCTGCTGAAATCTCATGTTTGATGCACCAAAGGGATAGGATAAAATAAACCATTTTCCTATCCTATCATGACTTTCCTTTGTAATTTCTATCCTGATTATAGGCTGGGTTAGAAATTATCCTGATAGGTTTAGAAGATCATTCCTTATTTATTATCTTGATATTCTTCCATTTTTAAAATATTGTCATTTTAAAAATAAATGATAGCATGTATTTTCTATTATAATTAATAACATGTCATTTTTACAATATTTAATTAATTATGAGAGCAATTTTTTCATTTAATTATAATGATATCTTGTTTGTTATCATGTGCTCTTCAAACACATGATATGATTAATGTTTATCATGTCCTTATCATATCCTATCTCTATCCAGCTTTATATCATATCTTGACTCTATTCTATCCTGACCATCAAATGGACCCTAAATGTTTACGAGTTTGATGAATATTTGAGATATTTTAATAACGAATCTATCATAGTTAAATTATAATGAGATAAGATTGAATGACTCGATAAAATATTTTGATCTTATTAGTGAATATCCACTAAACTCAACAATTATTTTGCACAAAAATGATGTTTGATCGAATTTTATTTCAATTTCAATGTAAAAAAATTTCCTAGCTTCTCTCCACAAATGTAAATATTATTATATTTGAGGCATTGTTCGGTATTAAATATGGACATATCTCTCAGTCATGCTTCGACCTTTGGATCGTTATGTTAATCCATTTTATAGACCCAACCCAAGTTGATTGAAAACGCGTGTTTTAAGCTTTTTTGTTAGTTTATATAAGCACACGAAAATTTTAATTCAATATATTACATATATTTTAAAATTAATATGCTATGTTATTTAATTTTATAAATTTAGGGAGTTTGACTATGAAATTCATTAATTAATTAGATGCATCTCTCGTGGGTTATTTGTTGAATGAAATGATAAACTTATCAAAATCAATACCATTTACATTATAAATAAAAATTATTTTTAGGGGACTTATAAGGTAAGTAGTTTGACTCTAAAGTCTAAACATTCTTGCTACAAATAAATTTGCAGAGACAACAAAAATAAAATATCATCAAATGGATGAGAATCCAAGTGGAGTTTCAAGTAGCAAAACTACACCACATAAGAGTTGTAGCAAAAGAAATGGACTCACCAACAAGAGATTCGCCACCGCGGACGATAGCGAAGGAGATTTGATAGAGTGTTCCGGCAAGTATTGTAAATCATGCACAACAGGATTAATAGCTGATTGTGTTGCACTATGTTGTTGTCCTTGTGTTGTGTTGCATTGTTTTGCTTTGGCTTTTATAAAGGCACCTTGGGTTATAGGAAGGAAATGTTTAGGGTTAGGGAACAAGAAAAAGAACAAGAAGAAAAGTGGTTGCAAAAAAGGGCACAAAGATATTGTGTTGGAAAGGAATAAAGAAGTTGATTTGAAGATGGATTGGCCAGAATCACCAATGGATAATGTCAATGTTCATGTTGGATTTGAAGCAGAGAAGGTTTGGCATGAGTTGTATCAAATTGGTCATTTAGATTTTGGTAGAGTTTCATTATCAAGTGATTAATTTGATTAGGATTTAATTCATATACATTGTCAATGTAAAAATATTTTTTACTGTCAATTAATCATAATTGTCAGATCATTAAAAATATTTGACATTATTTAAAGTTTTAAACGACTTTTGAAGTTGTTCATTTGATTGATTATGATTTGTTGACGGTGTAAAAACAATTACATTGACAATGTATATAAATTAAACTCTATGTTTTTTTTTTTTTTGTGTCAATGGAGATAGTGATTGGGGTTGATTAGGACACTCTACTTTAGGACATGGCTCTTATACTTTGTCAATACATTCTTGTTTTATTTTTTGCATGAAAATCTAGAGAAAAGGTGACAATATAAGCGCTACTACATTGAATCAAACTGAGGCTTGAGGCTGATATACAATAAACATGGCTTAGATTAGTATATTTAACATTCAAAAAGGTGTCATGCTTCATCTAATTGTTGTTAACGCTCAATGTCTACAATTAATTCATATTTAGACCTTAGAAGTAAGAGAAGATTTAGAGCAGGGCCATACCTGCAGATTTTCCACCATCCGGGACAAGTTTCACAAGACCAAAATCCGAAACTTTTGCATGAACATGTCCACCACCTAGTAGAACATTATTAGAAGACATAAGATCTCTGTGAATAAAGGTCTCGATAGCAAGACCATGAAGATATTCCGCCACCAAGTTTATTTGTCGTGGTCCCATGGTGGCATTGTTTTTAGTTTTTGTATCCATTGATAAACATCTAATTTGGTTCTTGAATATGTCAAACACTATCATTATAATTCTTGAATGTATAGAAATTACAAAAACATCTTTGAATGTGTCTTTCTTTAGTTAGTTTTATCCTTCAATTTGTTTTTTGTTAATTAGTTTGGTCCCTAAATATGTTTTTCGTTAACCACTTTAGTCATGAATTTACTAACAAAAGACAGACCTATGGATGTTTATGTAATTTCAATACATTAAAGGACCAATATGATGATTTACTCGACTTACAACCATATTCGAGTTAATTACAAGGACTAGAAACATACTTGACCTTAAAAAAAATGTAGTTATGGCATCATTTGATACATGTTATTTTTTATTTTTTTTTGAGGGAATTTGATACATGTTATTGTGTAGCTCACACTATCATGTTGAAAAAGACTTGTTGTTATTGGTGCTCATTATTGGGAAAATGATGGATATCTAACCTAATTATATTGGTTTTTTGGCATTCAATTTTGATCCTAGATGCCAACTTTTTGGGTAGTTTCTTCTCTTCTACCTATGGTTGGGGAAGTGGGAGTGGGTATTGGCATCCTTGACTGAAGTCTCTTTTAACTGGTAATTCATCAAGCTAAAGCTGTTACATGCAAGAGTAACTTCTGGGACAATATTGAATATGATCCGGTTAAGATAAATAGCTTAATTAAGTGCTTATGGAAAAAAAACGCATATCTACAATTGTTTGCATGAAAATAATTGCTAAGAAAAATATGATGAGCAAGTTATGCGTGACAGAAGGTGTTAAGACGTTCTCTCAAAAAAAAAAGGTGTTAATACGTGTTGGCTACTTGTTAAGCTGATGCGAGATGAAATTTGAAGAGTATAGTGATGGAATGAGAATATAGTATAGCAAAAGTCCTAAAAAAATCAACAAAGTATTCATGTTAAACAGGTTCTTCATTTTATACCATGTACAATAATGCCATATTAATATCATAGTTTCGTTCGTCATATTTTGATTCTTGGTTTCGTCTCTGCTTTTAATTGAAAGAATGTCTATGAAAAGATGTCAGTTTTTTAAATGAATGTTTGCATTTCAAAAGAATATTCGTATTTCAAATGAATACTATTACTCCCTCCGTCCCAAATTGTATGTCACTTTGGAAAAAGAATTTGTCTCAAATTGTATGTCACTTTACAATACCAATGAAACATTAATGTTACTTTTTCTATTATATCTTTAACTATTTATTACTCTTTCTTCTTTCAATTCTTTCATTTATCTTTCACATATCATTTATTAAGGACAATTTTGTAAAACAACTCATAATATATCTTTCCCACACAATATTAATTATATTTCTTAATATGTGTGAAATGTCCAAAACGTCATACAATTTGGGACGGAGGGAGTACAATATAGTGAGAATAAAGTAGTTAGATGAAGTAAACTAAAGTTAGTTGGTTGGTTAGTTAGTTAGGAATCAGTTAGACTAACTCATCCTTATGAATAACTCTCACTATTGTACCTTTTATTCATTTATATCTTTATGACGACTTCCAGAGAAAATTACACAATCTACCATGAGGAGGAGCACACACTCTTGAATCCAAAGTTAATATCATCATACCAACTCAAGTGAGTTGGAATGTTTCGGAATCTTAAGCAACACTTAATACCCACCACAAGAAAAACACTTGATACGAGTCAAGTACAAAAACCATAAACTTGTTTGTAGATTTGAAGCCATAGTCCCTTACAGTTACAGATGACCCAAGTCCCAACCATTACAATCAAACAACAATTTTAGATTCAGCATGTTACTTGAACAAATTTCGTGGCATAGAAGAGGTCCCCACCGTTTTAATGCAAAATGACACCTTATTTTGGGGTCCCGTGTATTACAATTTAAACAAAACGTCAAGAACTCAATCTTTGAATAAACCACTTCCCTCGAAAATTGTAGTGGTTGGACAATTATGCCCCTGTCATTTGAGAAATTTCGATTTCTAGTTAAAACATTTTTTATTCACACATGATTTTAAACATTAAATTTAATGACGCGACAATGAGTTATTTACTCTCAATGTTTTGTATCATTTCAATTGATCATCTTTTAACTTTGCATGTTTAGTTATGACTCAATTTAACACATCATTTTATCTGGCTCAGACAATTATGTAGTTCGTTTTCATGTTTTGAAGTTAGGTTCCTTACTTTAACACATCATTTGAAGTTGGGAATCACCATCAAAATAGATGGTTAGAATTCTGAAACGAGGGACCAAAGCTACACAATTAAAAATGAGGGTATCAAAATTGTTGTTTTGACAAAATACCGGAACCAAAACTGCATTTAATTCTTTAAATTATGTGAAACAACTTAATTCTTCATTTCACTTATATCTAATTTACTGTCAAATCAATCTTTGAATACATTTTAAGTACTAATCTGTCATATATCACTTTTAAAGATGGTCCTTATTAAAAATTTGTGTATGACTCATCGTGGCATCTAAAAAGTTAGTAGAATGAACGAGTTGATGTTCTCGTAAATTTAACGCAGTTGATAATTACATTATATTAAATATTTATAGATGTTTGAAAATTGTCATAAATTATTAAAAACTAATAGCTTCTTTTTTCCTATTTGCAAATTGCAAGATTATAGGTTGACTCTTAAAACTTCAAGGGTTGAATTGGTAGTTTACTCGTTCAATTTTCAAAACCTTATAATTTTTTTAATATAAATAAATAAGCTATGGACTTAATCCAAATTAAATAAAAAAAGCATAGTAATATCTCAAGAAAAAATAAAAATCGTTGAGAAGAAAAAGAGAAGAAGCATTTGAAGAAGAGAACGAGTTGACTCAGTAAAAAATCAAGAAATGGGAGAAGAAGCGACACGAGTTATGATTGGAGTGAACGAGTCAAGCTTGAAAGGTTATCCACATCCTTCAATCAGTAGCAAAGGTGCTTTCGATTGGACCGTTTCCAAAATCATTCGTAACAATGTTTCTGCTTTTCATCTTCTCTTTCTTCATGTTCAAGTTCCTGATGAAGACGGTCAGTTCCTCTCTTTCTCTTAATCCATTTTTTTTTTTTTTAATTTCATGTTGTTTTATGAAATGACCTATTGCAGAGACATTTCTGATAGAAGATGTGTCAGTATCATGTCTGACACTGACACATGCGATTATTTTCAATTATGTCATTTTCTCTAATTACTATGGATGTGTCGGTGTTATTTATGTAATGTTTTGTAACATCGACACTTCTGATTGAAGATGCTGTCCGGTGACTATCCAACACATGTGTCAGTGTTATGTGTATTTGTCGGTGCTTCATAGATGAAATGTTGTTTTTAGAGATTAATTTTGATGATGTTAGTGTAGAAAGATTTACATGAAGATTGTAACCGATTATGTGTGTGACTTTAGCAAATTGGATTCCCTGCACTCAATTAGTTGACGCATTTCACGTGTTCAGAACAACCGTGGTCGTTTGATCAAGATTAGATGGTCTAGATTTCAGCTCTGTTTTGAATTTATTTTTTGATAAAAAATACCGAGCTCAAAATCTAGACCGTCCGATCTCGATCCAACAACCACCTGTAGTCCTGAATGCCTCAAATAATTGGTTGCAGGAAATTATGGTCCGTGACTTTAGGAGTGGTTATGATAAAAGTCAAATGCTCTTGATGATGTGACAGTTGTGATTGAGTGGTAGTGTAAAAACTCTTTTTAATGATGGTGTATATGAATTAATTAAATCATTTTATAATTATATGCACTTTTTTTAAGAAAATTCCAGTGATTATAGTGTGTATGTGTTATTTAGGTGAGATTGTGTAGATTTGAGTTTCAACTTTGATGAGATTGTAGTGGTATTTTGAGTTGTTATCTTAGGGCATGTTTGGATTAGTTTATTTGAGACTCTATGGGAGAGCTTATGGAAACGGTGTATGGTATGTACATAAGCTGTTTTGAGCTTATTTTCATTAGCTCTCCATGATAGCTTATAATTATGATGAAAGAGCATTCCATATTTGATTTGATTTGTGATCTTACTGACTATTTGGATTGACTTATTTGAGCATATCTATTTTGTATAAACACTTGTGAGGCTGTTTGGAGAGCTTATGAAAACAACATATAACGTGTACATAAGCTGTTCTCAGCTTATTTCTATAATTTCTTTAGGATAGCTTATGAAAATAACTCATAGCTTATATGTAAACCGTTTGAATTTATTGGATCTTTTGTTACAGAAATAACTTAAACATGCATACCTGTATGATCAGGGCTCTTCTGCTATAAGCGCTTAATTCAGTTGTTTGTCGAGCAAAAGTTTGGTTTTGTTACTTAGGAAGTGTTTGCGGAAGAACTAATTTAGAGTTTATTTTGAACTATCTTATGTCTATAGGTTCTTTTCGACTTATTGCAATAAGTTCACTGAGATAACCTATGAAAAGATGTTACACGTTGGTTGTGTTGTTATAGAAATAGCTTATATATAAGTACTCAAACGATATGTGTTTAGAGATGTTCACAAAAATGTTGTGTGTGGTGCTTTAGTCTTAGAGAAATTGAAACATCTGGCCCTTTGTTTGCATCTTGCTCAAATATGTCAGATGTATGGAGCTTGATTTGTAATATGGAGCTTCCTTTTATTCAATTCAATTTACAAGGGTAAGAAAGGTAAAAAAAATATCGCATTTAGTGTGGTTAACAACGGCTTGGTGTATTTGGTTGGAGTGTTATAATGCTCTTTTTAACGGGAAGGTTGTGAATTATTTAGAGGTGGTTGATCCTATCAAACACCTATCTTGGTCTTGGTTTATGTGTAGGGAGGGATTCAACACAAATTTTCAATGATCCTATTGGTGGTTGAATCCACTTGTTTGTATCCGAAGTACTGGAACGTTGCCTTCTTGCACTGTTGGTAGTGGCTGGTTCTGTTTTACTCGTATCAGTTTGTGTGCGGGTCGGGTGTTTGCAGGGAGCTGAACTGAAGGGTTGTGGGGCCGGTTCTGTGCTCATATCAGTACGCGCTCCATTTCTTTGTTGGGTGGAGCTGTAGGAGTTCAATTCTAATTGTGTTATTTAGTCGGCAATGGTCTTTTGCTGACAATTGGACCTTGGCAATATTTATTCATTATGTATCTGTCAATCCTCTATTGTGGAATTGTGAAGACAGGCTGTATATTGTTTGTTTGCTGTTGTTGGAGTGCTTTGCACATCCTGTGCTAGTTTACTCCCATTAAATAAAAGTTTGCATATAAAAAATAAAAAAATAAGCGCTTAGTTAGTTGTTTACCAGAATGCATCCTTATAGTATTTGGTGTTCAAAATTTACCAATATCAACATTCCCTGAGATGATGAATTTGATCACCTCTCGTTTTTGATAGCCTATTGATGGAAAGTATCTTTCTCTGTTATATCTTTCTCTTGGGTTCGGTTACTTCCTGTTTTATGTATTCTTGCCATATTTTTTCTTCTTCATATTTTCCATTCACTTGTGATCCATTGTCACCTTACTTTGAACTTAATCTAATCCAGCGAGGCATGGGAACTGCAATCTAATGGTTTTACTTGTGTTTCGTTTCTTGTAGGTTACGATGACGTGGATAGTATCTATGCATCAGGTGAAGATTTTAAGAACATGAAACAGCAAGAAAAGGCTAGAGGGACTCATCTGCTGGAATACTTCGTCAATAGGTGTAATGAAATTGGGGTAATACTTTTTCTGCTCTACTTGTGATTTTGGATTTTGTTTGGATAAAGTTATCCATAAGCATTAGTGGTAAAAGAAAATTTTAAAGAATCTTGTAATGACTGAGGTTTTTATACAATAATGTCTTACATAACCTGTGAAACTAGCTTTTCTTTCATAAATTTTTGAGAAGCTCGTGTTTAACTTCTTCATAAACAGCTTCAGATTCTTTACTGTCAAGAAAAACATGCAGTCAAGGAATCTCGACCGTTAGATGAAGATTGGACAGCTCATATTTTCGACCGTCAAGGAATATAAGATGTTTGATCTGCATCTAATTGGTTGGGATTTATGACCACAAGCTAAATATTTATACATTTGTAGGTGACCTGTGAAGCATGGATAAAGCAAGGTGATCCCAAAGAAGTGATATTGAATGAGGTGAAACGGGTTCGTCCAGATTTACTAGTTGTTGGAAGCAGAGGTCTTGGACCTTTCCAAAAGTATGTGCATGATCTCTTTATCCATTGTGAATTGTCCGATTTAAAAAATAAAAAAAAATCAAGAATGCATCATAGCTCTTAGAATTCAATTTATTCTGAAATATGTTACTAAGGATTTAATTAACATAACTAATTGTCATAAATAATGTGCTATATCAGAGCCATGATATTTTTAAATATGAATGTCTATTGAAGTATGGTATGAATTTTTTGGAAATATCTTTCTAGTATGAAATTGCCAGACTTCTTATTTTGGAAATTATGGCAGTTATGTTTTTATTATGGGTCAGTTATGTTAATAAATTTTAGGAATAAATAGAGAAGAAAAGAGGAAAGTGGTGGATAGTTTGTTAATGAGTGGTTATGGGAAGGAGAGACCAAACTCTAATTCTTGGGAGAGACCAAGACTCTCGAATTTCTTGGGTAGGAATTGTCTTGTAACAGTATACTATCTCTTTACTTAGTTTATATGTGAATTCTGCATTCTCTATAGTATGTGTAATTCTGTTTCTATTGTAAAAATATTCTACCATCAATAAAAGTCAGTGACTACCATTAAATTGTGTTTTGGTACCAGTTTCTGACAGAAATTTACATGTTATGAATCTCTTGAAGTTTCGTATACTGCTTCAATTTGTTCAACTAGTGATTTACTAGTTCAACGAGTAACTTAATTACGATCAATAACCGGTTTGAGTTGTCATGTTCTGCAGGGTTTTTGTTGGCACTGTTAGTGAGTTTTGTTGGAAGCATGCTGAATGCCCTGTCATGACTATCAAACGCAATGCAGATGAAACTCCAAGGGACCCTGTTGATGACTAGTATTTCGACATTGGATATAGATTACCTGTGTTTGTGGAGCTGAAAAAATACAATAAAAATATTGAACATAATGAAGATTAGTGTATGCAGTTGTTCAGTGTAGGAACATGAGCATGATCTCGAACTTTTTGAGCTTTCTTGCGCTTGTTCGTTGTCTCCTTTATTTATATCTGTCTGCAGTTGTTGATTTCTTGAATGTATGTACAAAGCTATCTGCTTGTGTGGTTTGTAGTTTTTACTCTATCGTTTGCAATACAATTGTGTAATAGTACTCAATAATATACTTGTCTATGCATGAACTATATCATTTTGGAAGGCCAAAATCTTTGGTGGATGCAAGATTGCACATGGTTAATTATTCTCTCTCTTTTTAGTTCATTTTTTTTATTTTCTTTGGTGTTTTAGGTGAGCATGTCAGCAAAGTATGGTTTTTATAATATCACAATGTTGGAATATCAACTCAAAAATGTGTGGATTCAAAGTATGCAACATGAAAAGAGAATAGATGTGTACCTTCAAAGTTAGTTCTTCAATTCTCTTCAAAATAGGAGAGAGGATGAAGATTAGAGACTAATTTGATGGATTAAAAAAGTTTAGAAATATGTAACATTTTCTATAGTTCAAAGATCATTAAAGAGTGATAATTTAGAACTAAATTGATGTTTATTTCAAAAGTATATGGATCCAAAGTATGCAAACATGGAAAGAGAATAGTCGTGTTTAACTTCAAGGAATACAACGTGGAAGTATACAATGTGCTCTCATAAGTCATAATCACTGATTTTTTAGTGTCCATTGCTTCTCCTAGATTAAAAATTACACAATTTTTAATGAAACCATTCTTCTCCTAGATCAATGCTCCAATGAATACATCCATTCTTTACTTAAGAGCTTGCACACTCGACAACAATACCACTAATGAAACCCAGAAAATCATATATATTATTGTGACTGGTATAAAAACTTGCACCAAAATACAGAAATCTCCTCAATCACCGTAGTTCATGAATTATCGTGGTTAAGGGAGAAAAAGAATGTTAAACTTAATAGCTAGAAAAACCTGAATCAAGTGTTACATAAAGTCATGGATTAATATTGAATAGTGATTATCAGCCTTAAATAAGATTTCACTATAATTTAATTCCATTCCCATCAATTAGGGACAAACAATGATAAAAGCATGCTCAGAATAGACCAGCCCTACATTAGAAGATTGCTGACAAAATCTCTACGAAGATATACATCCTCATGCACTAACTAAGCTTTATCAGAAGCTGCCAATTTTATTCTTTGTTGATGCTCAGCAACCTTATAATCTACAACTTCACGGAACAAGCTTGCGTCAAGGACACAGTTGTCGCTTCCATACACGGCAGCTTGGACACTTGCCATCAGTTTCGCTATTTCCCTTCCGGAAAATCCATCGGTTTTAGCTGCGGCTTCCTTTATGATATCATCGCTCAATCCTTTAATCTCTATCTTTTGTGGGTTTGCTTTGAACAATGATAATAAACCAGATTTTCTTGATCCAGCTTGAGCTATGTACTTGTCTAGGTAGAGCTTAAGAAGTTTATAACGCTCCTCTTCCCCAGGCAAGGGAAATTCTAGGACCTCATCAATACGGTCTGCTACAGCTGAATCAAGGTCACCAGGACGGTTTGTCGCAAGGGCAAGGACTATGTCTTTAGATTGGTCACCGGTACGAAAGAGAAGGGCATTTAGTGCACTTCTTTGTGCTTCACTCATATACGTCTTGTTCCGCCTGCAAAATTCACCCAATTTACTCAGACAATTCTCAACTAATGTTAGTTTCATTAACATTGCAACTTTTACTCACTTTTTGGAACTTTGCTTCTTAAAAAAAGTAATGAAATTGCATCTAACCGATCATAATCATCTTATGTTGCCACAAGAACCGAGTTGGATAATAATATATGAAAAATCATGGAATGGTAGAAGGCATTGCTTACTCGCATAGAAATGCATCTGCTTCGTCAATGAAAAGCAGTAAACCCCTATTGGACTTCTTGGCCCAATCAAACAACTCGTGTATCTTTGTTACAGCCTGCGATCCCAGTGGAGCAACATCTCCCCCAGTCATCAATGCATAATCCAATCCCTGAATTTAATTGAAAACAAAAAATCAGACAAAAAATCATTTTATCTAGAAGGAAAGAATATCAGTTAAAAAAATGATGAGCAAATAAGGTCAAATGTTCAGGATACACTTCAAGGAGATTTCTCCTTTTTATATTTTAATATATAATATATATTTGTCATTCAAAAAAAAAAATGAAATTCATAAAACTGCAATAACCAGAAGCATGGTACTGAATATCCACTTGTAAGTAATAACTGCAAAATTCCACAGAAAAAGAACTTGGCATTGAATTTAGAAAGACAATTGGAAAATGAACTTGCAGAGCCTTTAAGAAAGATGATTTTAGATTCATTAATTTGTAGATCATTCACCCTAGACTGTCAGCCAAAAATTATAAAGAGGAATATATAAAAAATCTGAAAAATGAGGAAACATTTTTGCTAGTATGTTGATCACTTCTACTTAATATAGGATAGCATAAACAATGCACACAACCAATTCCCTACTTATTTGACACGTTGACAAAACAAGGTAAATAACATAAACATATTTTTTTTGGACATTGAAAAACATCAAATTAGAACAAGATAAATGGATAAGTACAAAGTCATACCGATTTGTAAGCCAACTCTCTGGCAGCCATTGTCTTCCCTGTTCCTGGAGGGCCATAAAAAAGCACGTTTCTGAATGGTGCCTGATGTAATTTTGTGTTTTCAGTTGCAAATGCCAGCTGCTCAATTCTCTTACTAAGAGAAGGATGCAAAATTACATCGCCAAAACCCTTGCCATTATTTGAAACAGATTCTGGTTTAGCAAGTCGAGAAAGGGTGCTTTTGGCTCGAGAAAACGTGCCAGACCAGGGGTATTTCCCTCTGGAGGACTCTCGGATCAATGATGGTTGTCCCAATATTCTATCAACATATCCCCAAATAACCCGTGCACCTTCCCTACATTAGGTACAATCTGAATGTAAATTATACATAGCAGCATGCAAATAACAAAGTAAAATTTCACTACTGAGATAAGAAATAGTCTGATAAATAGAGGGCATAAACTTAAAGTTGTATATTCTCTAAAAATGGGGCTAGCCATGCAAAAATAACACTCAACTAATTTTTTCCCTCCTTCCTCATTTATAGCAGCTCATTCCAAACTTTATGGACAATTTATACCTTGTTGTGTAGACCCCGGCTGCCAGAGCAGTCACTCCACCAACTGTTACGACCAACTTATTTCGATCTGTTAGAATGGCTTTAAAGCCCCCTGCAAAAGATAATTGAGTTTTCAGATTTGGGGATTGGTGTGGAGTTTGTTTAGCCCAGCCAAGCAAAAATATTAAGTTCATCATCCAATTAAGCTACAATGCTTCACGTAATTAGATACAATAAATAACGATAAAAAAATTAAACAATAATACAACAACAAACTACAATTATGCTGACTAATGATTAAACAAGACGAAAGTAAAATTGACAAAATAGCATTACCACAAAAATCAACGTGAATTCATTTTTAAAAGCAAAAGAGTACATAAACAATGCTTGCTTTAGTCCATGCATTCAAGTCAACAAATACTAATTGCATAATATATAGTTCGCATCTGGTAAAAAAAATGTACCTCCAATATGGTCAAAGGTAGTATTTATGATAGAAATCCATTTTTCTCGCACTAAATCACCTTCAACAAGTTGTTTTCTCCTGTTAATCTCTTCGTTTTGCTTTTCTTCGAACACTTTCCCAAGTGCTTCTGCCATTGCTTTTTCTCTGATTTTTTCATGTTCAAGCTTAGCCTGCTCCTCTATAGTTTGCTTTCGTAGTGCTTGAATATGTTTTTCTGTTTCAAGTCGAGTTTGCTCCAGTTTGATTGATGAATCTTCTTGCAATTTTACAAGCTCTTGGTTCCTTACTCTATGGTACTCGTTTTCTGCCTGACAATAAAAATGTGAGATTCAGAAAAGACTTGAAAATTGACAAAAACAAAAACCCAAAGTTTCAAAAGGTTTAATGTAATACCTGCATTCTCTTCCTTGCTAACTCATCCTCATATTTAGCCATCTGAGATTTTGTTTGTGCCTGATGTTGGGCCAGCTTTTTTTCTTCGTCATATACAATCCTTTGTTTTTCCTGCCAAAAAAACCAACTGATAAGCCGGAAAACCAAAACACAAAATACACACAGAACAGGAGCAAAGAAGGTTTCACTTTCACACATATTCAATTGTTTAAGGCCATACTTGCAATAAAATAAACACATTTCATCATAAAGCTAGAACTTACACAACAACGCATATGATTTATAAAACTGATAGAACATTATGGCGTAATTTGATCCAGGTACCCAACCCCACTTAGTGGGAAAAGGCTTGGTTGTTGTTGTTGTAGACAATTTCAACTTACAATAATAAAAATTTGATAGGCAGTATGGAAAGGTGTAACCCCTGAAACATTGTTATTATTGTTCTAGAGTCTTCCAGCTAGAGTTAGTCTTCTGTTCCTACGAGTACTTTGAAGTTGTTAGTAATTGATACAAACAAAAAAAACTCTCGTCTCCTATGAAGCACTTACAGTCCAGGGTTTGAAGGAATTAAGGAGTTAAAAGTCCAGAGTTTGAAAATACTGACATTTGTCATTAACAAAAAAAATTTACACAGAAATCCAAGAGAGTAATGTCCTAATTAGATGAAACACATACAGCCCAATTGGATAAAATTCAAACGAGAATTTGTCAAGAATTATTACATTTTCCCCATGATACAGACTCATGTAAAGCACTGAGAGACACCATTCATTCATGATGAACTATTCAAGGTCTTTCACGTTCCATCTATCTAATACCGAAAATATATATAAAAAAAATATCAAATCAATTTTAGCCCCATCTTCAACACGCTGAGGAAAAAATAATAAAAAATATAATATATTTTCCGACAATGAAATGGAGTGTCAGATGCAATGTAGCATGGGCACTTCATATGGAAGGTGTGTCTGGTGTCCGACAATGGCATGAGTCAGACACCAACAGATGTTACATTTAATCAATTCTATTTTCTCAAATTATCAAAGGTGTGTGCCTTTCTGTGTCGGGTGTACAAGTGTTTGAGTGTCCAAAACATGTCGGACACCCACACAAACCTTCAAGCTACAAAACTACATAGATTGTCTCTCAAATTCTATCTTCTCTGAAACAAACTTGATTATTATAAAAAATAAAAAAAATAAAAATAAAAAACTTGATTAAAAAAAAACATTCCCAAGCAACATGTGTATAATAATGAATACTAAATAGAGTAGAATTAATAATGTAAAACAAATTAAAAAAAAAAAAGTGCTAATTTATTTTGGTTTAAAAGAGCCTAGCCCCGAAACTCACATGCGCACACTACTAAAATGCAATTTTACATGAAATCTGCACCTAATCATATTAAATGTCTGCAATCTTTTATCATCTGAGTTCTAATTGCGGGACCGATAACATGTGATTACTACTAAAAAAAATCCTGGTTTCAAACAGCTCAACTTATACACAATACTAAAATGCATGTTTACATTAAATTCGCAACCCAGCATATCAATTGTCTCTGCAGTCATTTACCATCTCTTCAGTTCTACTTATATAGCCAACAACATACAATTTTACAAACAAAAAGAAATGATATATGTACAACCATTTTTTTTTTACAACTCTCTCATACTCTCATCGTGTTCTTACTCTCTCTCTCTCTCCCTCTTCCTCTTCCTCTCTCTATTGTTGGTTGTCACAAAATGGTTGTACAAACATCATTACTCAACAAAAACTACCTATTTGACAGACAAAGATGCCATTTTACACAATTTTCGCCTCAACATATCAAATGTCTCCACAGTTTGAGGTAACATAAGATTTTCCTTACAAAGTACATAAAGAAAACTTACAGTCTCCAATTGTGCTTTCATTTGATTAAACTCAGCAACCTTAGCAGCCAATTCAGCTTGCCTTGTCTCCTCTTGTTTCTTCAATATCTCAAACACCTTCAACACCAAAATAAATAGACAAATAAAATATTAAACATAATGCAAAAGAATAATTGAATATATTAGAAGTCGTGTCTGACACTGACACATGTGATTACATTCAATTGTGTCAGTTTTCAAATTATAACTCAGATGTCTGTGTCAGTGTCGTCGTGTCCGGTATCAGTTGTATGAGATACGATACCTTTTTAGCATATGATGAAGCGGAGATTTGTTTGAGAGCTTTAAGACCTTTTTCAAGAGGTTCAGGATCGAATCCAGAAGAAGTAGTCCTTGGATTATCGTTACTCGCTTTCGGAGATGAATCGGTTCCTGAAGATGAAGAAGGAATGGCGCCATCGGAGAAAGCAACGGTGGCGGTGGTGGTGGCGGCGGTTAAGGCTGAGAATAAGCCGGAAAAAGTGGATTTCGCCATTGAAGAAGAGGTTTTGGTGAAGAAAAGTTTCTTTCTGAGGGTTT